>ULVN01121117.1_pt1 | contig 17939 bp, 12 predicted proteins | sample 1959491 | NCBI WGS metagenome assembly ULVN01 (sample SAMEA4835787, study PRJEB28245) | human gut metagenome | biome: gut microbiome; material: fecal sample | place: Denmark | collected 2008 | reverse complement strand
TATCCACTCCCGAACATACTGCTCAAAAGAATTTACATAACCGTATTGTTTCTCCCAATACGCATCCATAGTGTCCTCAATTCCAATTGGGCCACTATCTAAATCTAAATCCGCTAATATTGACGCTGAAAAATCTTCCATCTCAGAAATGTTGGGCTGCCCAATTTTATTTACAAATGTCCACTGCGGTTGCTGTATGCTGCTAAGGCATCAACAATAGTTAGTAACGCTTCCCGGTCTTTTCCTCTGACGCGCATAATCTTTTTCAATGCCTCTGATACAGTGGTACCCGGATAATATTCCTGATTCAGCATTTCTTCAATCTCATATATCTTGGATGTACCCATCAGGTATTCGGGACTAACATTGAAATATGCTGCAATCCTGTTCAGTGTTTCACGGCTTGGTGTAGTCCGTCCTGTCTCATATTGTGATACTGCCGAGGGAGAGATATACAATTCTTTTGCAAGCTGCGCCTGGTTGAGCTTTTTATTCTTGCGCAATTTGCGTAACGTTTCTGAAAACACAATATCCCCCCTCAACTCATTTTCGTGTATCATACTACATAAAATAGCTGTTTTGTTGAAATTTTAGCACATATATTGTATTTCTAAAGTAATCATATAAAATAATTAGTTTTTCTTATTTTATGGAGTTTATCGAAATATGATTCCCAGAATTCTTCGCTGCAATTGGAAAAAAGCAGACTCTTCTCGTTGCGGATTTGGAACGTCAATCGCTATAGTAATTTGTATAACGAAACCGAGAAAGAGAAATGGGGATTCAGATGACACAGTGCAAATCAAGCGATGCGGAGGAACTGAATGATAAACTGTTCTTTGAGCATTTTTATGAACAGCATAAACAATTTCTGTACTATGTCGCACGTCAAAAGTGCCATAATGGGGACGATGTTCAGGAGGTAGTGCAAGAATCGTGGGTCAGATTGCTCAAGCATATTTCAGCATTGAAGGAAATCAACGAACGTAAAACGCCGAAATACATTGCATTGACCGTCAGGGCTGTGTATATTGACTTGGAGAAGAAAAAGCATTCAGATATATCTGTTTCGCTGGAGGAATTCCTATTGGAAGCCTTTCACGGTGGCGAGATACAAACAGAAACCGATTTGGAGGTGATAGATCGTAAAGCAAAAATCAGCAGGCTGAAAGAAGGACTTTCTGCCCGTGACTGGTTCGTTCTGGAAGGTAAATACATATTGGGGTACACCGATGCCGAGTTGGCTAAACAGTTGGATGTAGCCCCAGACAGTATCCGAATGATCTTGACACGGGCAAAGAGCAACGCCAGGGCCATATTATTGTCCTGTGATAACAAGGGAGGTGAATAGAATGAACGATCAACGCAGAGAAAGACTTGAAGATGCGTGGGATGAAACGGCATTGGAGCTTTTGATGGATGACTATGCTGAAATTGCTGGCAGCGAACTGTATGACGAATACTGCTCAGACTTGGAAACCGGAAATGTAGAAGATCTTCCGGCCGAATTGGATGAAAGCTGCCAAGAAATGATTCATGCATCCTTTACAGCAGAATCAAAGGCGAAGAACAATCTCCTCAATACCGCCTTGTCTCATGTATATAAAGCTGCCATGGTGGTTCTGGCGATATTCGGGGCAACAACGGTACTTGTCGTATCTGTCGACGCATTGCGCGTGCCAGTCTTGAACTTTTTCCTGACACAGGAAAAACGCTATACAATTATTTCTCCTTCTGAGGATTCATCGGAAGTATCTACTCAGGAAAGTGTCAGTAATATCCGCCGTTATATCCCAAAGGACTATGACGTAGTTTATGAGACCTACTATGCACAGGGATATTACAATTTACGTTATAAAGACAAAGACGGACATATCATTTCTATTCGGACTGGTGAAGGCGATTTACAGTTATATGCAGATACAGAAGATGCAATATCCGAGGAAATCGAGATAAATGGCAATCCTGCACTGCTCATACGAAAGGATGGACTTCGGTTAATTTTGCTCAAGAAAGATACAACATCGATTCTTGATTTTTACGCAGAATCCATGATGGAGCGTGAATTTCTAAAAATAGCAGTGCTAATATGTGAAATTTGAAGGTGAACAATATGAAAAAAAGAATTATTACATTCATTATGCTAGTCCTGGCGGTTTTAAGCATCGCTGTGCCAGCGTCAGCAGCTTCGGAAAATCTTGATATGGAGCCGGTTCAGCCGAGATATACATACATTGATGCAGTCGGTGCCAAAATATCTATTAATTCAAGCGGTCTGGCATCTTGCACAGGCGTTGGCTATGCGAAAGGGACCTATGACACTGTTGATTTAACAGTATATCTTCAGCAGTACAAAAACGGAACCTGGACCACTTTGCAAACGTGGTCCGGCTCTGGAACCAATATGGCTGTTGTAAGCGGCGAATACTATGTTTACAAGGGCTACAAGTACCGGACCAAGACAAGCATGATCGTTTATGACGAAAACGGAAAATATCTGGAATCTGCCAGCGGGACACAAGAAACAACCTACTAAATAATAGCAACGGCCAGGGAGGCATACCTAATCTCCCTGGCCGTTTTCTTTTTTGCCAACGATTGAACCTGTAAAAATGCAACATAAAATCCATTGTTAGCTTGTATGAAAATTTTCGACAGATTTCGTGCAAATATCTGAATTTCTCTTTCCTCCGTTGCGGATTTTCTTCCACTGCCGTTTAGATTATTTGAAAACCATCTCATAAGTCTGAAAGGCGGTGAATCCCATGGGCTACTCTTAGCCGAATAAAACGGTGTGGTACACTTTTGCTCGCAATCAACAAAATCTGCACTACGGAGGAATAAACATGAAAAATCCAAGATGGAGTAAACTGTTGTCGTTGTTCCTGGTACTGGCAATGCTGGTTCAAATGATGCCGGTCATGTCTTTTGCGGATGACGACGATCTTCCCTCCTTCTCTGAGACGGCACCGGAAAGCGCCGTTGTGACGGTCCTTGGAGAGGTGGAAGAGCTGCGTGAAGAAAACATAAAACACTTTCGATTATCAGACGGCACTTTTGTGGCCGTAGACTATGGCATGGCAATCCACTACGAGGACAGCGAGGGCAGCTGGCAGGACATCGACAATACGATTTCCCAGGACGCTGCCACGCAGACCTTCAATCTGGAACGGGATGATGCCATCGTCTCCTTTGCGTCCAGCCTGACCAATGGTAAGGTTTTGACCACTTCCAAGGGTGACGCATCCATCACCATGACCCTGCTGGACAGCGATGAGGTCAACCGGATGCTCGGCATCGAGGACGATACTCCCGATGAAACGGAACCGGAAGAGACGGAACCTGAAATTACGGAACCCGAAACCACAGAGCCGGAATCCACGGAGCCCGAAGCTACCGAACCGGAAACTACAGCCCCGGAAGAAACGCAGCCCGTGACGGAGCCGGAAGAAGTGCCCACGGAAGCTACAGAAGCGGAAAATACCGAAGCTGCGGAATTGGAAACTGAATCCGCTGCTACGGAGGATGATGCCTCTGATAATGTCGATTCTTATACTTCTGAAGACAATTCTGACGAGCATGATCTGACCGAGCCGGAAGAAACCATGACAGAAAATACCTCCGATGAAAACGCCGAGGGTTCCGATACCGCCCCCGGCGAGGGTGAGGAGGAAACCACGGTTTCTACTGAACCGGAGGCTACGGAGCCGGAAAGCACTGAGCCTGAGACGGAGCCGGAGGAAACAGAGCCGGAAACTACCGAGACTGCGGAAAATGAACCAGAAGAAACGGAAGTACCCGCGGAATCGGTATCTCTGAAATATGACCGTGGTGCCTCTGCAAGTATCATCGAGAGCAATTCCGCTCTGTTTGATCTTCAGAAAAGTACTGCCTGGAATGTGGAAGATGTCATTCCGAAAGCATTGCAGTCCTCTTTGATTTACAAAGACGTATTCCCGGATACGGACCTTCTCTATACTGCTTATGGTTACAACCTGAAAGAGCAGATCGTGGTGAATGCGCCTCAGACCGGCTACCGTTACAGCTTCCTGCTGAATCTGGACGGCCTGACTGCCGAGAAGAATGAGGATGGCTCCATCAGCTTCCTGGATGCGGACGGAACTCCCGTTTATGAGATTCCCATCCCGTATATGGAAGATGATGCCGGCGTTATCTCTGAGGACGTTGCTTTCACGCTAAACGAAACCGAGGCTGGCCTTGTCCTTACAGTGGAAGCCAACGCCGAATGGATCAACAATGAAGAGCGTGTATTCCCCGTAAAGATCGACCCGTCCTTTACCATTACTTCCGGTAAGGCCCTGGACGAAATTTATTCCGTCTATACCATGGAGGCCGCACCCAATGATACAACACTGGGCCGCCAGTATCTGTATGTGGGTGCCCAGCCCTACAGCACTACAAACGATGGCCGTTACAGACTGTTTATGCACTTCAACAATATGCCTACGATCCCTGCCGGTTCAGAGGTAGTGGGTGCATCTTTGAGCCTGTATCAGCATCAGTATGTGCAGCGGTATTGTACCTCGTTCCCCATTGGTGTGTATGAGGTTACTACCGATTTGCCCTCCAAGTATTCCAGCTATTACAACTGGTTTGCGGCAATGACCTGGCGCAACAGTATGCCGGAATATGACAGCTCCAATGCCATTGACTACGTTATGGTGGATTCCACTAAGGGATACCGGGATTGGAACATTACGGAGCTGGTAAAGAAGTGGTACGCGGATAAGACCAGTAATACAACCTGCGCCCTTGTCATGATGAATGAAAGCGACATTGATACCTATTACTACTATGCCTCTGCCGCTTTCTACGCATACGCAGGCTCTATTCCTCCGGTCATGATCGTATCCTACCGGGACAACACCGGTATTGAACCCTATTACACCTATGCCACTCTGGGTGCTGCCTCTGCCGGTACTGCCTATATCGCGGACGCAACCGGTCAGCTGAAGGTCGGCAAGGAGCTGGCAAGCTACGCATCCACGGTCAATCCTTTCTCTCTGAACCTGATTTACAACTCTGACTACTTTTCCCTGTCCTCCGGCACGGATTATCAGCCGCCGAACAAGCTTGGCCTGAGTATGACGGTTGGCTCCGGCTGGACACTGGACTATGTTCAGAAAGTCGTTCCTGAAAATATTAAAGGTATTGATTACCTGAAATATACGGATGGTGACGGAACCGTCCATTATTTCATCAAGGATTCTTCCCCGAAGGATTCCAGCTATCCTTACTACGATGAAGACGGCCTTGGTCTGAAGATGAAGATCAACAGCACCAATGATTACACCATGGCCGATGATAAGGGCAATGTCTGGAATTTTACGAGCAATTACCTCACCAGTGAAAAGGATGAATCCGGTAACGCGATCAACATTACCTATTCCAGCGGCCGCATTACCAAAATTGTACAGAAGAACAAGGACCAGGCGGAGATCACCTTGGCGACCTTTGCCTATGACGGAAACGCACTGTCTACTGTTACCGATAACGCGGGGAACGTCTATACCCTTGGCTATTCCGGTGGCAAACTCGTTTCCATCCAGAAGAACGGGACTGAAATTGCGAAATATGAGTATGACGGCTATCGGCTTGTCAAGATGACCGACAGCGAAAGCAGCTACTCTCTGGCATTCACCTACGCCTCCGGTAAGGTGTCCTCCTACAAGGAGCTGGGCGGCTCTGCCACCGGCGCCACTGTCGCAATTACCTATCCCAACCACAGCCAGACCACCTACCGCGACTACGGTCAGGACCGGCAGGCCAACACCGCGGACGATATTCTGACACACTACCTGTTTGACTATGCCAGAAGAACCGTCAACGCCTATACCACCGACAATGACGGCGTGATTATCGGCGCTACCAATTCCGCGTACTATGAGCGCAGCAGCACGGACAAGAGCAACGACAAGCGGAATAACCGCACTGTCCGTACCGCAAGCATTGGTTTGGCAAGTCAGCAGCTTCTGAAAAACACCAGCATCGAAAGCAGCAGCGATGAATGGACCTTCAGCGGCGCTTCCCGTGCTACAACGAAACCCAGGACGGGCAGCTACTCCATTAAGGGCACACTGGACAGCAACGGAACGCAATATGCAATGAAGTCCTCTGAGAAGCTGACTGCAGGAAAGAAGTACACCTTCTCTGCCTATGTAAATACAAGCGAGGTCACCAAATTTGAGGGCAGCGGCGTTTGCCTGCTGGTTACGGACGGCTCCCAGAGCTGGACCAGTAACTATGTTAATTACACCACTTCAAATGAGGTCGATGACGGCTGGGTGCGTATCAGCGTCAGCTTTACCGCACCGGCAACTGATATTTACGGCATCACTATTTTCAACAGCGGATGCATCGGCACCTTCTATGCGGACGATGTCCAGGTAGAAGAAGCGGAGGCACCCTCCAGCTATAATCTGCTGGAAAACGGCAACATGGAGACCTCCGGCTATGGCTGGACGATGGGCTCCGGCGCATCTTACTATTCCGGAAAGGGTGTAGCCGCTTCCTCGAACTCCATCCGGATCAATGGCAATCCTACGGATCAGGGCACAAACGCTTATCAGGATGTGGCTCTGAACCTGCCGGGAACACAGACCTACGTTCTCTCCGGCTGGGTAAACGCGAACGCAGTTCCCGATGATGACCAGAATACCGCAAAGGATCTGGAAAGCAAGACGAAGGAATGCGGCCTGCGTGCGATCATTACTTACTCTGATAATAAGACCGAAACCCAGTATGTACCGTTCAATTCTGACCTCTCCAATACCTGGCAGTTCGTCAGCATGACGGTCGTTCCGAAGGAAAGCACAAAGACCGTTTCCAAGATCCGGGTCGTGTGCGCATACGAAGGCAATGCCAATGTGGCATACTTCGATAATATTTCCCTGGTTCGGGAATCTGCCCAGACCATGAGGTATGACAGCGACGGCAACCTCGTCAGCGTCACCACCAGCGGCCTGAAGGAAGATACCAGCACCTATGAAAACGGGAATCTGATCAAGACCGTCACCGGCGGCAACGGAACTTATAAGTACACCTACGACAGCACCTATAAGCACCGCCTGACCTCCGTTACCAACGATCTGATCACCCAGTCTGTTACCTATGACAGTGCGGGCAACGCAATCACGACCAAGCTCACCGGCAGCGGAAGTAAGACAATCAGCACAGCAGCATCCTATGAGGGCGGGCTGAACCGATTGGCATCCACTACAGATGCCGCAGGCACCAAGGTGACCTATGGCTACGGCACCAAGAACGCCCAGATGATGGCCCTGGCCACCACGATTACAGACGCCTACGGCGTAAAAACCACCACACAGTACGATGAAAACTATCGTGCTGTGGAAACAAGTGTTGCGGATTACGCAACATTGGTGTATAATTACGTTAATGGCAATCTGGGTTCCATTGAGAGAACCGATGATGCCAACGCAGCCCAGACCTATAGCTTTGTCTGCGACAGCTTTGGTAATATGACCGAGCTGAAGGTTGGCTCTAAGTCGCTGGCAACCTACACCTATGGGCCCGGAAACGGTCTGCTGCAAAAGCAGAGCTTCGCCAATGGCGACAGTATTTCCTTTACCTATGACAAGCTGGGACGTACCAAGACCGCCGTTTATTCTGACGGCACTGTGCTGACCTACGTCTACAATGGCGAAGGAAGCCTCCACAGCCTGACGGAGACAAAGGACGGCAGCAGCACTACTTACCTGTACAATTATGATTCCCTCGGCCGACTGATCAACAGTGAGAAACAGGTGGATGGGTCTTCCGTAATCCACACCCACGATATTTACAACACTTACAATCAGCTGGTAAAGGAAAGCTGGCAGGTCGGCAGCGATGCCTACGCGCAGAGCAGCACCTACAATTCCGCGGACGGTACGCTGGACACCTTCTCCGTGGAACAGAACGGAAATGAGCTGGCCAAGTTCACTTATGGCTATGATGAGCTGCGCCGTCTCTCTACTGTTAGCAGTGCTCCGTTCACCAAGGGCTACACCTACCGGGACACTACCGGATCCAACACGACCACGCAGATTTCCGCGGTTGACTATTCCAGAACCTCTTACGGCAATACCTATAAGTTTGCGGGCTATTCCTACACCTATGACAAGGCCGGCAATATTCTGACGGCTACGAACAACATAGGGAACGTCACCAAGTTCACCTATGATAATCAGGGACAGCTCCTGACGGAAAGCGGCACAGTCAGCGGCTTTCCGGAAGCACCCTATTCCTACAGCAACGCGTACCAATACGATTCCGTCGGAAATATCAAGTCCTTCTCTGACGGAACAACTACCCACACCTACGCATACGAAGATGCCGATTGGAAGGACCTGCTGACCTCGTATGACGGCCAGAGCATCACTTATGACAGCAACGGAAATCCTACCAGCTACTTCAACGGCAACCGTTGGACTTTCGGCTGGGAGAATGGCCGTCAGCTGACGACTCTTTCCAAGCAGGCCCCTGTCATCATCACGACTCAGCCCGAGAACTTCTTCGGCACCGCCGGCAGCACCGCCACCTTTACCGTGAAGGCAGAAGGCGACCGGGTGACTTACCAGTGGCAGCGCAGCAAGGATGAGGGCAAGACTTGGACGGACATCAGCGGGGAAACCTCCGAAACCCTCAATGTGACCATTCAGAGCAGTGACTTCGGAAGCCAGTACCGTTGTATCGCCAAGGACTTCATGGGTCACGTTGCTACCTCTCAGGCGGGCAAGCTGGCTTCCTCTATTGCGAGCCAAAGCGCGTGGGATCCTGAGTACACCATCATCAACGAGCCGGACGATTACTACGGACGGCCCGGTGACATTGCTACCTTTATCGTAGAGGCCGAGGGAAAGAACCTGTCCTATCAGTGGCTGTATCAGGCCCCCGGTACAGATGAACTGGTTTATTGCACCAGCAGTGACGCAACCACCAATACCATCCGCGTAGAGATGACTGCGGAGAGCGACGGCGCCCAATACTGCTGCTTCATTACCGATGCCAACGGCGACATGGGCTCTACACGGACCGCAACGGTCAGACTGGATGTCCGTGACTGGACCATGGAGTATGAGGCTGGCGGCCTGCGTACCAAGCGTTCCAGCGCCGAGAAGACCTACAACTACATCTACAACGGCGATAAGCTTGTTCGGATGACTGTGGGCGATGACATCCTGGACTTCACCTACGATGCCAACGGTGCGCCCCTCACGCTGATCCACAACGGGACTGTCTACTACTACATCACCAACCTGCAGGGAGACGTAATAAGCCTTGAAACCATGGATGGTATGCTGGGCGCACACTACTATTACGATGCCTGGGGCAAGATCCTGGCATGTGATGGTGCCCTTGCGGAGCTGAATCCTCTGCGGTACCGTAGCTATGTGTACGATCAGGAGACAGGGTTCTATTATCTGCAGAGCCGGTATTATGATCCGACTGTCGGCAGATTCATCAATGCGGACAGTACGGTGAACACAGAGCGCGGGGTCTCCGGCTTCAATATGTTTGCATATTGTGGTAACAACCCAGTTATGGGCTATGACCCCAATGGTGAATGGAGCCTTGGAACCTTTGTTGGTGGAGTCAGCCTGCTGGCTACAGGTGTTACTGCTATTGCAGTGGGTGTTACCATTATGACTTGCGGTGCAGCTGCGCCGCTAATGGTTGCTGTGGCTGCGATCACTGCATCGGCAGGAACAATAACGGCTGTATGTGGTGCCGCCGAGGTTACCGAAAGTGTCACAGGATATAATGTTGTCCGCGATGGTGCATTTAAGTCAAATCAGCAGGAATACGATGTTTACAAAAAATCCGCAAGAACTATTGCCCAAGCTGGCACGATAGTTTGCGGATCGTACATTGCGGCACAGGGAGGTAATGTATGCTTTGTAGCTGGGACTCTTGTTTTGGCGGCTACCGGTGCGAAGGCAATCGAGGATATTGAGGCAGGCGACTACGTCTGGGCTTGGGATGAAGAAACTGGGGATGTTTCGTTGAAACGGGTCCTTGAGACCTATGTCAATGAAACTAACGAGCTGGTTCACCTTCAGGTTAACGGAGAAGAAATTGTTTGCACACCCAGCCATCCATTCTACAGTCCTGTTAAGGGATGGACAGACGCAGTTCGGCTGCGCGCTGGAGATATTCTTGTACTGGTTAATGGCGAGTACGCTGTAGTTGAGGTTGTTCAACATGAACTTCTTGAAGAACCAATAACTGTTTATAACTTTAATGTTGAGGATTTCCATACCTATTATGTTGCCAGCGGAGTACTTGTCCATAACAGTTGTAATCATGATTCGAGATGGGCCCGTGAACGAAGAAGGTATTGGAGAAATACTGCAAAAGAAGCAACGGATGGTGCAGACTATGGCGCTTATCTTGCAGATGCGGATAACATAAACAGAATGAGGCAGGGAAAGGCACCAATTGGCTGGGATGGAAAATCAGTAGAATTACATCACTGGAAAGGTATTGCTACAGACTTTTATGATTATTCTCCGGTAAGTAAAACTTTGCATACCCTTATTCATCAACTTAAGTAGAGGTGTATTTGTATGAGAATCCACACTATTCCCGAAATTGAAGAAGTTATAGATGGTAAAATGGAAATGTGTATTTTCATGAAAAAGCTCCACAGCGATGTGGGATTGCAAGAGGCTGTGGAATGTCTTATCCCAGCGGAAGCTCGCATGAGTCGATCTCACGTTTTTTGGAAAGGGCTGGTTGTTTTTCAAAACCTTAAGGATGTAACTGTAGTACAGATATTAGATGAAGCGTATCGGCATTCTTTTGGAAACAGGTTTGGTGGAGATTTGAATGGATTCAGCGCACTCTCCCGCATGTATTGCTTTTGGTTTCCCAAGATTATTCCTACCGATAAGTACAGCAAACGATTTAATCTTTACCTTGAAGCAGTAGGAGATTCTTTTGAGGGACCAGAAGTAACGGAAACACTGTGCACAATTATCGAGGAGGCCTTAAAGGAACGAACCAAAGCAGCAAGGAAGGCGAAAGCCAAGGCTCTTATTTCAGAACAGTTTCACTTAGACGACAGAAAACGGCCATTCTGGATTCAAGGTGGCGAATGGCCGATGGGAGTACACAGTCCCATGAAGTATATTTCAAAATGTCGTAAGGGGGAAAAGGTTATCTTCACTTTTCAAGACGTTGACACACTAGAAAAACGCGACATTATACAGTATTATTAATGGTACATTTGTTTGTATGCGCATAGATAATATAGCTATTTAATAGTTAAGAAACGATATCACATTTTGCGGATATTCAAAGTTGGATCTGATGGCGCATACGGGTGTACATATTGGTATAGAATCACCAACAGCGCGTTTTTTATCAATCCGTCCTGTTTTAGCTAGACTATTTTAAGAAAGAAATGTAAATACTCATCTCGAGTAACAGGCAGGCCCAGGGTTTCGGGTCTGCCTGTTTTGTGCATGAGTAGTTGTTAGACTCTTACAAGCCTTTTAATTTGCAATGGTCATCGTGAGAGTATTGTTAAAAGTAACTGTTGCCTCCAGCCCGATACAATAGTGAAAAGCTTCCTTTCTATTCAAGCAATCTTCCTTGCCCTATTAAATCGGTATTCCGCCCACAGTTCCAACCCAATCGGCATTAGGCAAACCGTCAAGTATCCAATAGCCGCCACCACACCGATCCCGTTTAAGGGCCGCCAGATAATCCTGGGGTTGTACCACATCTTGCTGGCTCCTAGAATCACACCCATTGCGGTCAGGGTGATACAGCTGAACAGCGCAATCACAAAGGCCCGGTCCCGGTTATCGAAGCGGTAGATGGAGAAAGCCGTCCGGCCCCGGAGCAGGCTGCCACGGGAACGCATGGAGTCGGATTCCAGGCCCAGGGCTGAAATCATCCAGGTAATGAGCATGGAAAAGATGCGCAGGCAGTTGACAAACCGCTGAAAAATAGTTCCCTGATTGCTGCCTTTGCCAATGCCTTTTTGCGCCAGGTTGATGCGCCTTGCCTCCAGACCGATTCTGGGAATCAGGCGCAGCAAGATGGTCAAAAACAGGGACAGCAGCGGGCTGATTTTTCCGAACAGGTACACCACCTTGTCCGAGGACACCACCTGGAACATAGATTCCAGCCACATACACACCGTGGCAAACCGCAGACCAATCACCAGGCCGTACACCAGGCTTTCCAGGGTCATGTTGTTGTCCACAAAGTTTTTTCTCAGGACTGTGACACCGAAATGGTGGTAGGAACTGTAGTACAGGGCAAAGACCACCACAAGAGGCAGCAGGCAGAGATTAAAAATGGCGGCCCGCTTTCCCCGGCGCTTGACACTGTAGGCAAAGGCGCAGAGATAGGCGATTGCCAGGAACACAGGGTGCCGAAAGGTGGCAGAGCCATAGAGTACGGCGGCAAAGAAGATGAAATTCACCGCCGGATGGCAGGCTTCAAACCCCATCTTCGTCCTCCGTCATGCCATATTGCAGCTTCACCCGGTCAAGTTTTTCCAGCAGTGCCGGGCCGAACAGCACCATGGTCAAAGCCGTGCAGATGCCCTGGCTGATATTGACCGGGAAGCCGGAAATATACAGAGGCCAGGCCGTCTGAGCGTTGATAATGGGCAGGGTCAGAAACACCGTGCAGGTATCCAGCAGCGGGCCCACGAACAGGACACAGGCCAGAAAGCCAAAGATAGCCATTACCCAGCGCTTTTGTGGCAGTCGGCCTTTTACGAACAGGAATCCCGCCAGCATACCGCCCGCGCCGTAGGCGAACATCTGCCAGGGCGTATAGGCTCCCTGACCGTAAAAGAAGTTGCTGGCAAACGCGGAGACAGCCCCCACCAGAAAGCCCGCCTCCGGTCCGAAGGCAATGCCGGACAGCATGATAATGGCGAAGATGGCCTTGAAATTGGGGATGGGGATCACCACTCGGGCCGCCACCGCCAAGGCGGACAGCACCGCAATGACCACCAGCTCCCGGGCCTGGGGCTTGCGGCTTTCAAAGGCCAGCAGGAACGGGATGATGATCTCGATGATTACCAGGGTGCTGGTAAGATAGTAGGCTCTGCCAGTCAGCCGAAGCCCAAAGAACAGGGTTGCCGGAATCACCAGCAGAAAAATCAGGAGCGTGGCAATGTGAGATTTTTTCATTTTGCTGCCTCCTTGTTTTCTTTGTAGAGACGAATCACGTCTTCCGCCGTAACGGCCCCCTCAAACACATGGCGGCTCATGCGGTGGGCAGCGGTAGTATAGAAGCTGTTGGCCCCGAAGAACCGTCTGGGCGTGTCCGTGGTCAGAACTTGCCCGTCAAAGAACATACTGACAATATCCGCGTATCTGGCGCAGAACTCCACATCGTGAGAAACCATAACGATGGTGATGTCCTGTTTCTTCAAATCCGCCAAAATTTCCGCAAAGGTTTCCTTAAAGAAGCTGTCGATACCTTTGGTAGGCTCGTCCAGCAGCAGAAGTCTGGGGTTGGTCAGCAGCACCTTGGCCAGGGCTGAGCGCTGCTGCTCGCCGCCGGACAGGTCGTAGGGGTGGCTGTCCAGAAGCTCCGTCACCTGGCAAAGGGCCGCGATCCGTTCAATTTCCTGCTTATCCTTGGTCATTTCCGCAAGGTCTTCCCGGACAGTCTTTTTGACAAACAGGCTCTTGGGATCCTGGGGCAGCATGGCAAGGCAGCCGTGGAATAGCTCTGACGACTTGTACTTTTCCACCGGCTTGCCAAACAGCGTCACCTTGCCCCGGTAGGGTCTGCAAACGCCGGAGATGGCCTTTAAGGTGGTGGACTTTCCCGCGCCGTTGCCGCCGAGAATTGCATAGAGGCTTCCTGCGGGTATTTCCGCACTGACACCCCACAGAATATCCGGAGAATCCTTTTCATATCGGAACCAGAGTTCTTTTAGGACAAGGGCCGGATTTTCAATTTCTTCCGGCAAGGCGGGAGCGGGGATGGCCTTGATGCTCGGCTCCTTTGGAAATTCCTTACTCAGCCAGCTGCGCCCTTGGCGAACGGTCAGCGGGCTTTCGCCGGTGCCGCCTGCTCCATAATAAACCCGCACAGGGGTGGGCATGGCAGCGAACATGGGGTTATTCCCAGCAAACAGCAGCTGCCCCACCTTTCCGGGGGCATCGTCCGCAATCACTCTGCCCTTGTCCATGACCACCGCCCGGTCTGCATAGGGGAAAATATCCTCCAGCCGGTGCTCGGTGATGATCACCGTGGTACCCAGCTCCGTGTTGATCTTCCGCACTGTATTCAAAAAGTCCGAGGCGGCAATGGGGTCCAGCTGGCTGGTGGGCTCGTCCAGGATCAGCACCTCCGGCTGCATGGCCATGATGGAGGCCAGATTTAATAGCTGCTTCTGCCCGCCGGAAAGGGTTGCCACATCCCGGTGGAACCAATCCTGAATGCCAAAATAGCAAGCCATTTCCGCCACCCGGCCCCGCATTTCCTTCTGGTCGCAGCCCAGGCTTTCCAGCCCGAAGGCCAGCTCGTGCCAGACCTTATCCGTGACGATCTGGTCATCCGGATTCTGCATGACGAAGCCGATTTTGCCGGACTGGTCCCGGTCAGAAACCTGCTTCAAAGGAACACCATGGAAAAGAACCTCCCCGGTTCGTTTGCCGTTGGGGGTCAGGACGGTTTTCAGCTGCCGCAGAAGGGTACTCTTGCCGCTGCCGGATTTGCCGCAGAGAACCAGAAACTCCCCCTGCTCAATGGTCAGACTGACATTTTCCAGCGAATGCTTTCCCTTGGCAGAGGCATAGGAAAATGTCAAATCCTTGATCTCGAAATGTGCCATTGAATGGCCTCCTTTATGTGTAATGCGGTGGGCAGTAAGAGGAACATTCCATAGGCCAGAAGCCCCAGGAGATTCCACCCGCCAATGGGTGCAATGGACAGAATAGGTGTAAAGGCCGCGCTTTTGTCTCCGATAAATACAGCAATGCCAAAAAGGGCTGCCATCGCCGCCAGCAGGCCCAAATCCAAGCCGGTCATACGGTAGATCATAAAGCTGGTGCGTTTGGCGGTACCGTAGCCTCGGGAACGCATAGAATCCGCCGTAACCACGCTGCCCTCCAAGGCCCAGGAGGTCAGCGCGCCCAGAATGGACATGCCGTCCTCCAGCTTTTCGCGGGTGGTGTCTCCCTCGGCGGCTCCTTTGCCGATGGACTTCCGCGCCCCGGCAATCTGGGCGGCTTTCTGCAAAAAGTTGGGAATCAGCCGCAGAACCATCACGAGAAGCAGCGACAGGGAGGGAATGAGATTCCCGAACAGCGCCGTAAACTTATCGCTGGTGAGAACAGCATTGTAGCACCCGAACCACAGCAGCATTTCCAGGAAAATCCCGCCAATGGCCAGGCCGTAGAGCAGGGCTTCCAGGGTGTAGGGTCTGCCAAAATACCGAAACAGCACCCGCTCGCCATACTGGTTGAACAGAGGATTGGCAAAGGTCAAAATCAGGAAAATGGGCAGCATGGCCAGGATATTCCGGATTCCCTTTCGTCCGTGGAGCAGCAGATAATAGGTTATACCGCTTAGAATGCCCACCGCCAGATAGGCCGGATGCTGGATGACCACGGCGCAGCCGATGGCCCCGACAAAAAACGTAAAATTCACCGCCGGATGGCAGTTTGAAAACGCGTCGTTACCCATTGTCGTCGCCCATCCAGACTTCACCCACGTCTGCTCCCAGGCCGTTGCAGGTGTAGCACCAGACGATATCATCCCCATTCTTTAAGGTGTAGGCCGAACAGCCGTAGTTTGGGAACCACTCGTTGACCTTGTACATCCAGCCAGATTCCGGGCCCACGTCAAACTCATACAGATGGTTGATGCCCTCGATATAGTAGCTTTCGTACAGAGGCGTGTAGCTGTATTCAATTTGCAGGTTCGTGGCATCGCAGACCTTTTTCAGGACTTCAAATACCGTGTCTCCCTGGGCAAAGCTCACCGTGGTCTTGGGAAGAATGGTGCCGTTTTTGGGCACGAAGGGGGCCTTTTCCTCGTTCAGGTTATCGGTATTGTCCAGGATGGTATCGCAGACGATGGTAATGGTACAAGTGTCCGTTTGCCCTTCTTCTATCAAGGTGTTGTCTTTGAGCTTTGTAATCTTGTACTGGCTGCCCAGCCTTCTGCCGGTGTTGGTTTTCAGCAGAAACGCCGCGGTCACACCGGCAATGGCAATGACCGCAATGATGAGAACCATAATTAGGTTTGCTGTTTTCTTCTTTTTCATAGTCCGCCTCATTTTCTGAAAAGCCGGACATCCGTGCTGGGGGCAGCGTCGGACGGTCCGGCTTTCGTTGGGTTAATTTTGTTCTGTGGCCAAATAGCCGTTGGGATAGCAGAAGATATGGGCACCGATATTGCCCCATACGCTGTCTGTTGTCCGCACCCTGCCGTAGAACATGACCTCTTTCGGCAGTACATAGGGGCCGTAGAGGGCACGGTCAATGGCTTCGTACTGGGCCTGACCCGGCTTGGCCTCTTTTAGAAGCTTCCTGGGCACGAACTGGCTTTCATCGTTGATGAGGTTCGTCAGGGAGTTTCCAAACAGGCCGGAGGTAATTCGGTTGAGAACGACCTCCGCGATGGCCTGCTGCCCGTCTTCGCATTCGCCTCTGGCTTCCACATAGATCAGCCTTGCCAAAAGCGTGGTTTCCTCGTCGGTCAGCTTCAGGCCCTCATACCGGGGCTCCACATACTCCCGGACAGGCTCCTCGTAGATAAAGGGATCTTCTGGCATGGCTGCGGCGTCCAGGATGAAGGCTCCGTCGTAGCCCCAGCAGATTTCGTCTGTGGTAAACCCGTTTTCAAACTTGTCCGCCAGATACCAACTGCTCCGGTTGGAATTGGAGGGATCATATACCATGATTTTTCCGTCAGAATTGAAGCCCTTCAGCAGGATAAAATGCTGGGACTTGGTAAACAGGGACTTGCTGTTCATCAGCTGGATGACTACCTTTCCGTCCCGGAGGGCATCCAGGACATAGCGGTAGTTCTCCGCCTTGTAGTAGGGCAGTTCCAGCATATCGGACATATACTCCAGCCGCTGAACGTTATTGTCGCACTTGCCGCCAAAGTAGCTGGCCAGCTCGTCGGGGTAATACTGGTGGCCGGTCATGTAGGTCGCCAGAGAGGCCATGCAGACTACGCTACACCCGTTGTCCAGGATAGTGCCGCTCGCGTACATGACGCTGCCGTACTCCTCCAGGGTGTAGTCCGGGAAGAAGCGGTCATCCGATTCTTCTTCCGTCCCCTCCGGGATTTCTTCCTCCGGCTCCGGTTCCTGGGCTTCTTCTGGTACAGGTTCTGTAGGCAGGTATTCCGTTTCCTCGGGATATTCCTGGGTTTCTTCTGTTGGTTCCTCTGTGGCCTCGGTGGGTTCTTCCTCCGGGGCCATTGTTTCTTCTAGCTGTGTCTCCTCCGTTGCCTCGTCGGCCCAGGTCCTCAAAGAAATGGGCTGAACAAGCAGAGCTGCCGCCAGCAGTAGGCACAGAATATTTCGTTTGGTCAAATGCAGCGCTCCTTGCTTGCCGGGGACGGTTGCCCGCCCCCGGCGGTAAAATATCAGTCTTTCTTCTTGTTGAGCTTGGGAACGAGGACGATACCGATGACCACACCCCAGCCAACGCCGCCAAAGATGCAGACCGCAATGATCCACCAGGGAGTATTGGCCTGGGCAGGTTCGGTGGTAGCGGGAACGGTGGGTTCCACAGTTACCACATCGCCGCCCATGTTGATGATGTCGGTCATGTCGTAGAGGTTTGTCTTGCCGGAGAGGAAGCGGTAGTAGGCGGTCAGTGCGTAGTAGGCCTGTTCCGTGCCCATGCCGTCCACTTCGCCGTCCATTACGTGCTTGAAGCCGCCGCCCTTTACATAGTAGCGCAGCAGCG
>ULVN01083976.1_pt1 | contig 17980 bp, 25 predicted proteins | sample 1959491 | NCBI WGS metagenome assembly ULVN01 (sample SAMEA4835787, study PRJEB28245) | human gut metagenome | biome: gut microbiome; material: fecal sample | place: Denmark | collected 2008 | reverse complement strand
ACAAGTTCTACCTATGTGACAAACAACATGAAACTTATTGACCAGTACAATCTTACGAAGTATGATAAGGGGGTAACTAATATGAGTGATAGACAGAAGCCTGTTAATTGGCTTGCACAATATGTAGGAATCAAAGAAGGAAGTGCTGAACACAAAGCAATCCTGAAAGTGTTCAACGACTCTGGACTCTGCACCAGATACAAGATGACTGTCAACGATGCTTGGTGTGCTACATCTACATCTGCCGCTTTCATTGCAACTGGACTTTCCAACATCTTCCCTTGCGTGGAGTGTTCCTGTGAGAACATGATTAACCTTGCGAAGAAAGCAGGAATCTGGGTTGAGAATGATGCCTATATTCCGTCCACAGGTGACGTGATCCTGTACGACTGGGATGACAACGGTGTAGGTGATTGTACCGGATGGAGCGATCATGTAGGTATTGTAGTGTCTGTCAGCGGTTCTACAATCAAGATCATTGAGGGTAATAAGAATGACTCTGTAGGCTACAGAAACATTGCTGTCAATGGCAAATACATCCGTGGCTTCATTACTCCGAAGTTCTCTAGTGGTACTTCTACCGTAACTCCGTCTACAAAGAAATCTGTAGATGAAGTGGCGAAGGAAGTTCTTGCAGGTGCATGGGGGAATGGTGATGCCAGAAAGAACGCTCTTACTGCCGCAGGATATAACTACTCTGAGGTGCAGGCTGCGGTAAACAGACTTGCAGGCGGTAAAACTACCACACCTACAAAGTCCATTACCGAAGTAGCAAAAGAGGTGCTTGCAGGTAAGTGGGGTAACGGTGATAACCGTAAGAAGAAACTGGAAGCTGCCGGGTACAATTACTCTCAGGTTCAGGCGAAAGTCAATGAACTGGCAAAGGGCAGCACTTCCAGTAAGAAATCTGTGACTCAGATTGCGAAGGAAGTTATCGCAGGTAAGTGGGGTAACGGTACAGACCGTAAGAACAAGTTGACTGCCGCAGGATATGATTATACTGCTGTGCAGAGAGAGGTCAACAGACTTCTGTAATCACACGGTTTTCTTTCCACGTTTCTGAGGGTGTACGGTGACTGTAAAGGTATGAATCATAAGGCTTCCTAAAATCATTGGATTTGCACTCAATGGTGGAGTATTGGAAGCGTAATCCGATAACCTACCGTCTTTCGACAGGCGGTAGGTTTTTTGCGGTATAGAGGTGAGATTATAAGCAATGGTGATCTTGAATTTATCGTCCGGTTCATCCCATACTGTCACAGAATTTACGAACAGATCAATTACGGTCTGGCAGAACTCTTCGTCATTGATATCCCCTTCACGGAACTTCTCTAACCAGAAGATTACCTGCTCTTTATCAATATAGACTTGGTGTGCCATTTCCTTTTTAAGCTGCACTTCCATGTCCTTCTTCTCAGTTTCAAGTTCTCCCATACGTTTTACAAGCATATCCGGGGCAGACCCGGTTTCAATAGCTTTCAGCAGATTGTTCAGAGACACGTCAACCTGCCTGATTCTGTCACGGATCACAGGGATGGGTGAATCACTCTCAATTTCCTGCTTGTTTCGATCACAGGCAATAGTAGCAATTTTCTCAATATATTCATCGGTTAGGAATGACATTGCGTCCTGTGCCACCAGTCTTTCAATCAGGTTCTTTTCCATGTTCCGCTTATTACATTGTTTATCCAGATTCTTTTTGCCGTAACACCGATAATACAAATAGCCCTGTGAGTTGCCGTCAGCATTCATGGCACTGCCACAGTGTCCGCAGAACAGTTTTCCTGTCAGAAGGTAAGTATGCCTTGCCTTGTTTCTGGCGGGGGCTTTCTTTATCTTACCGACTCTCACCTGCACTCTGTCCCACAGGTCTTTATCAATGATTGGTGGGATAACATCTTCTGCCCGGTAGTCATGGTACTTATAGACTCCGATGTATTTCTCATTACGGAAAATCTTAGTGAAGCTGCTCTTGCCGAAACGTGTTCCCTTGGAAGTCTTGTAGCCACGGTTGTTGAACGTTCTACATATCTCGGCTACAGACTCACCGTCTGCATACATCTGAAATGCTTCCCGGACAATAGGAGCAGTGGTTTCATCAATTACCAGTTTCTTATCTACAGTCTTGTACCCCAGAGGAATAGCCCCACCGATGGAGTTGTGTTTCATGGCAGACTCCCTCATGCCCCGGTTGATCTTCTGTGAGAGTTCCGCACTGTAGAACTCAGCCATACCTTCAAGGACAGATTCAAGGATGATTCCTTCCGGGTCTTGGGTGATGTTCTCAGTGGCAGAAATAAGTTGTACACCGTTTCGTTTCAAGCGGTATTTGTAGGTGGCTGAGTCATAACGGGATCGGGCAAAGCGGTCAAGTTTGTAAACGATGACTGCATTGAAGTTTCCCTTCTCTGAATCCTTAATCATTTTCAAGAACTCTACTCGTTTCTCTATGTCCTTACTGGCAGATGTAGCACGGTCAATATACATCTCTACGATTCTGATATTGTGTCTCTTGCAGAAGTCTTGGCAGACGTGCATCTGACCTTCTATGGATTGTTCAGTTTGGTTGCTACTTGAATATCGTAGATATAGACAAGCAGTCTTAATCTCTTCGTACATGGTTCTTCCTCCATTCCTCAATGCTTATTATCCTGCAATGATAGTTTCCCCTTTTGAATCCTTTTCGTTCATACAGACTTGGATAATTCTCATGCGTCCTTCTATAGAAGCACTCCTAAATGCGGAAATCAAAATACGTTCTTCCTCAGAAAGCTGAATAGATTCCTGAATAGGGATTGTTACAGTTTCCCGGTCATCGGAATTACCTAAGAGGTAATCCACGGTACAATCAAAATACTGAGCCAATAAAGCAAGGTTCTTCTGGCTAGGATTAGAGGTTTTCAGGTTACTGGCGAAGTTCTTACCAACGTGACTTTCAGTGAAAGCAGTCGTTTTCTTTACTCCTTTTTCGGTGCATAATTCATCAATGCGTTTTAGTAATAAATCATTATTCATTCCTAAATCCTCCTAACTAGGGAATAAAATTTAAAAATTCTTCCTAAAACCGCTTGACAAATTCCTAAATAGGGATTATTATAGGTCTTGTCAACAAGAGTTGTTTACAAAATAGGGTAAAGAAAACAAGCCCTCCGGGGTTTTAATTTTGCCCCTGACGGTTTTCAATGGTTATATTGGTTCGACACCCATATTATAACCTTTGAAGAGTATTTTGTCAACTTTAGTTGATAAGCAAAATCAACGAAAGGAGGTACACGACATGGCAGAACGTGAGAACATTCGTAGCCGACTTAAAAAGCACCAGTTGACTCAGGTGTGGCTTATCAATCAGTTAGGTCTTAGAGGGATCGTTACTGATAAGACGGAAATGAGTTCCGTACTTGCCGGGACACGAAGCGGCAGTAAGGCAGATGCAATCATCGAATTGTCTCACGACATTCTTGATAAGTACGAAGAAGGTTCTGTTCTTGTTAAGGAGTGATGATGGCAGTTCCTACGATGGAAGAAAGTGCTTTGTGTTCCCAGTTGATTGAGAGAGTCAAAGACTACTTCCAGTCAGCGGAACACAAGAAAGAGTTTGAAGAATGGTACAAGACAAAGTACCACAAGGATTATGAATGGAGGAATTAACCATGAAAGAAGAAAACATTGGTGTATTAAGTGCAGGTGAGCGTTTCGGCTTCAAGGGTTTTGAATGGATCGTCCTTGACAACAACGTGGATGGCGGTGTTCTGGCAATCATGGCATCTGCTTGGAACAACGAAGAGTATAGCTTCGATGATGACGGCTGTAACAACTACGCAAAGTCAAGCCTGCGTAGAAAGCTGCTCAATGAACTGCTTCCTGTGTTGGGTGAGGATAATCTTATTCCTCATGAGGTTGACATGGTAGCTGATAACGGAGATGACCGTTACGGCACAGTCACAGATAGAGTTTTCATCCTGAGTTGTGATGAATACAGAAAGTACCGTAAGCACGTTCCGCTACTCCCTGAATGGATGTGGACTTGCACACCTTGGTATATCTCAGACGCCGGGAGCAGTAACTACGTTCGCAGTGTGAGCAGTGCGGGTAATCTGAACAACTACTTTGCGAGCTACAGCTTTGGGGTTGCCCCGGCTTGTGTATTCAATCCGAAGAATCTTAAATTGCACCGTCAGGTGCAAATGGTGGAAGCGTAATGTCCACCAACAATAACAAGAAAAATGGAAACCACTTTGAAGAAGAGTTTTGTGAACTGCTCGCCTTACATGGTTTCTGGGCACACAACATGGCACAGAATCAGGTAGGACAGCCCGCAGATGTGATTGCGGTTAAGAATGGCATCCCGGTCTTGATTGACTGCAAGGAATGTGAAACCAACCGCTTCCCATTATCCCGAATTGAAGGTAATCAGGAAGGTGCAATGACACTGTGGGAGCAGACAGGGAATGAGCATTGTTACTTCGCTATGAAGCTGAAAGACGGACGCATTTACATGGTGTCCTTCGATGAACTCATGCTGAGACAGCTTTACGGTGAGGGGACGATCACTGAAAAGGAATTTCCTCAGTACAAGACCTTTCGACAGTGGGTGGAGGAATTTGAATGATTACGGAAATCGGATCACGATTACGAATCACGAACCCTTCACCGGACATGGTTGACTGGTGTAAAAAGCATTTAGAAATACCGAACCCGGAATATCAGAAGAAAGCCAGAATGAATCTCTGGTTAGGAGATACACCCAGAACCCTTGTAATGTATGAGGTTGACGGTGACTCAGTAATCATCCCGTTTGGGTGCTTACGATCAATCCTCCCGCTTCTGGAAGGGGACGTGAAGAAACTCTTTACCAAACAGGTAAAGGTAGATTATAAGGGTGCGAAAGTACCGCTGTACGACTATCAGGAGGAAGCTGTAGGAGCAATGATTATCAATCATTACGGAATATTACAGTCACCTGCCGGGTCAGGTAAGACGCAGATAGGCATAGCCCTTGCGTGTTCCATGCGGCTTAAAACGCTTTGGCTTACCCATACAAAAGACCTGCTGACCCAGAGTAAGAATAGGGCAGCACAGTATATTGACAAGTCACTTTTGGGGACTATCACAGAAGGAAAGGTCAATATCGGAGAGACAATGACCTTTGCAACTATTCAGACGATGTGCAAGGTTGACTTAAATCAGTACCGTGACACATGGGACTGCATCATCGTAGATGAATGTCACCGGGTAGCCGGGACACCTACCGCAGTAACTCAGTTTAGTAAGGTGCTGAACACACTCAGGGCAAGACATAAATACGGATTGTCAGCAACCGTCCATAGGGCAGACGGACTGATAAAGGCTACATACGCTATGTTGGGACACGTTATCTATACAGTCCCGGATGAAGCTGTGAAGTCCAGAGTCATGATGGTAGACGTACAGCCGAAGGGTACAGGCGTGAAACTTGATTCAGCGTTTTTGAACAGTGATGGAACAATCAACTATTGCAAGATGATTACTTATCTTACCACTCATACAGACCGGAATCAGATTATCATGAATGATCTTGTAGGCAACCGGGAGCATTACAACCTGATCCTCTCTGAGAGGGTGGATCATCTGAAACTTCTGTATGAAGGACTACCCCCGGACTTGAAATCACAGGCTGCTGTAATTGATGGCAGTATGACAACTAAGAAGAAGAAAGCAGAGCGTGAGCAGGCTATTGAGGATATGAGGACAGGCAAGAAACGATACTTGTTTGCATCGTACTCACTGGCAAAAGAGGGGCTTGATATCCCACGGTTGGACAGGCTATACCTGACAACCCCTCAGAAGGACTATGCGGTGATCGTTCAGAGTGTTGGGCGTATTGCACGAACCTTTGAGGGGAAGGAACAACCGATTGCTTATGATTATGTAGACTTCATCCGGTCACTGGAAAAGTCGTTCAAGAAACGATGCACCAGTTACCGAAAATGTAACTGTAGAATTTTGGAAGGAGAATAACCATGAAGAATAAAATTTTGAAAGCTATAGCTTGGGCGGTTAGCCTTGTATGGATTGTGTCAGCTTGTCTTATTGATTCAGATTCATGGATTCCCTTCATCGTGTGTGTAATCTGTGAAATCTATATGGTGTTATTCTCCTACGCAAATGATTGGTTTGGAGATTACCCTTATGAAGATTAGTGAAGAAAGTGCAAGACACCTTGATACAGCCATTCTTCTGATGGAAGGAGTCAAGGAAAGTCTGAGTGCCGAACCGGATGAATGGGGATGTATTCCACCAGAACATTCAAGAGAGTCTATCCATCGTAGATGTGTGCAGGCACGACAAGAACTCCTGCAAGTGCAAAAGGCTCTAAGGTAGGTGATCTCATGGTTGAGGGGACATACATATTCGACTGTGAGGTATTCGCTTATGACTGGCTCTTTGATTTCAAAGATGTTGTCACAGGCGAACACATCTCCATCTGGAACGACAACGATGCTGTAATAGCATTTATGGAACGTGACCCGTTCTTAGGCGGGTTCAACAATAAGCACTACGATAATTTCATACTAAAGGCAGTCATGTGTGGCTTTACACCGGAAGAGGTGAAGAAAGTCAATGATCTTATCATTCAGGAAGAGTTAAGTGGATGGGATATCCCATCACTGAAAGAGTACAGAGTATTCTTTGACAGCTTTGACCTGAGAGATGATTGTCAGGACGGAATCTCACTGAAAGCTATTGAAGCACACCTTGGAATACCGATTGAGGAAACAGGGGTTGACTTCAACATTGACCGTCCGTTGACGGAGAGTGAGAGAAGAAGGACTGAATACTACTGCCGATATGACGTAGATGCTACGGAAATTCTCTGGAAACTGAGACAAGGATATCTGGATAACAAAGTTGCTGTAGGAGCGAAGAGAGGTCTGACAGACCGTAAGGCAATGTATATGACAAATGCCAAACTGACAAGCGTGTACCTACAAGCTGAGAAACCGGAGAAACCTTGGACGGATGAAAGGAATTACCGATACCCGGATAAGCTGCTTCGGCAGTATATTCCGCAGGAAATATTTGATTTCTTTGATCGGCTGCATGATCCGAACGTACCGGACATTGATCTGTTTGGTGGTTACGATCAATACGGCAGGAAGATTAAGGGTGCAAGTATTGAATTTAGAATAGGTGATTGTGTTTGCACGATAGCCTACGGAGGGATTCATGGAGCAATCCCGAACTATGTGGAGGTGGCAACGGAAAATCGTTCGATCAGAAACAAGGACGTAGGTAGTTACTATCCACATCTTATGACTATACCTCTTTCGGCAGGACAGCAGTATGGATTCTGTAGTAGGAATATACCATCACCTCAGATTTTCGTAGATATGTTGGAAGAGAGAATGAAAGCAAAGAAAGCCGGGGACAAGAAAACTGCAAATGCCCTGAAACTGGTAGCGAACACCTCTTATGGTGCAATGCTCAATGGTAAAAACGGAATTTCCTATAACGATCTCTATGATCCACTCATGGGACGTTCAGTGTGTATCACCGGGCAGCTACTTCTTCTGGAACTGTCAATGCACCTTGTAGCAGAGTGTCCTACCTTGAAGATCATTCAGCTTAACACGGATGGTATCATGGTAAGTTTTGATAAGTCTGACGAAGCAAAATGGCAGGAGATTACGCAGGAGTGGCAGGACAGAACAGGTTTTGAACTGGAAGAGGATTTCATTCAGAAAATCGTTCAGAGAGATGTGAACAATTATGTAGAAGTACCTGTAGGTGACGGCAAACCGAAGGTCAAGGGTGGCAATCTGGTAAGAGGGATCTTAACCAATGCAAACATTGACTTTACGACAATGGGCTTACCTGCATGGGACAACATGAGTGGCGGTGCTTGGAATATCAATAACAATGCCTGCATCGTGGCTACAGCAATGAAAGAGTATTTTGTGAACGGGACTCTCCCGGAAGAAACCATTGCGGCAAGCAATAATATCCTTGATTTTCAGGTGATAGCGAAAGTCGGAGGTAAATATTCTGGATGCTACCAGTTAATAGGTGGTGAGAAAGTTCCGGTACAGAAGGTCAATCGTGTGTACGCCTGCAAGAATAAAGGTTATGGAAAGATTTATAAGACTCACGCCACTACCGGAAAGGACGCAAAAGTTCCCAGTCTGCCAGATCACTGCATAGTAGATAACAATAATGAGTTGTCCATAGACGTTGTGGACAGAGAATGGTATGTCAAACTGGCAAAGGAACAGATACGGAAGTTTTTAGGTGTGAAAGCACCACGGAAGAATACCAGAAAAATAAATTCGCTAAAGAAAAAGTCATTAGCGTTGTTCAATTAAGGAGGACAAGAACATGGAAAGTTCAGCAAAAAAAAATGGTAACAGCAGAAGAGTTTGACGCAGCAGTAAAGCAGGTTATTCACGATCAGGTGAGTGATCCGAAACTGGATGGGATGGGAAAACTGCTCATTCCGCTGACAGGTGCTATTTTCGCAAAAGATGTTAAGAAGATTCTGTTCGGGGAAACCGAAGAAAATAAGGAGGACTAAGACTATGAAATTTCATGAAGTGAGCAAGGCTATGGATGAAGGTAAGAAGATCAAACTGAAAGACTGGGACAACGCCTACTGGTATAAAAAGGGCGGTATCATTATCAACCATGACGAAGAAGGTTTTGAATGTGATGCAAGAGAAATCTTCCCGTTTGATTTAATGTGGGTAGCAAACGGTGACTGGGAGATTGTTGTTGAAAATCTGACTCCGATGAATTTCAAGGAAGCGTTCAAGCTGATGAAGCAGGGCTATCCAGTGAAACTTCCATCTTGGGGTGGTTACTGGTACTGGGATGCCACAAAGGAAACTATCGTGATGCACACGAAGGATGGCAGAGAATTGGATATCCGTGAGACTAAGAGGGTTGAATACACCACTCTGAATATTCTTTCTGATGAATGGGTGCTTGCAAGCACTAAGAACTGCCCTGCAATGGGTGGTGAAGCTACTTTCTCCTTCGGGGAAGCAATCAAGTATCTGAAACGTGGACACAAGGTAGCCCGTAAGGGATGGAACGGCAAGAAGCAGTACATTCAGCTTGCAAGCGGAATCTCTTACAAAGCACCTACCGGAGATATCGTGAACTGTGAGCATGATGCCATCGGTAACATGGCAGTAGCTTTTGTCGGAACTTCCGGGGTACAGATGGGTTGGCTTGCATCTCAGGCAGATATGCTTGCCGATGACTGGGTATTCGCAGAGTAAGGAGGATTAGCTATGTTTTATCTGTTAGGAGTTATCATCGGGCTTGTAATCAGTTTTCTGATTACTGCCCTGCTGATCTGGATTCTGGCAATGTGTTTTGGTTTCATGTTCACTTGGAAACTGGCACTGGGAGTCTGGGTTATCTATCTGATTATCAAGAGCATTTTTACAAGAAATTAAGGAGGATCAATAACAATGGCAAACATTTATGAAGGTATGAACGTGAGACAGAAACTTGCAAAGGCAAGATTGCAGTTCCTTAACCAGAAGGTTAAGAAGTCTGGTAAGAATATGCACTTGGAGTTCAAGTATTTTGAGTTGGAGGACATTGTACCTCCTGCAATCAGAATCTTTGCCCGTGTGGGACTTACCACAGACATTGACTTCACCGATGAAAACGGTGCGGTCATGAGAGTGTACAACACTGACAACTCTGAGGAAGCACCTATTGAGTTTCGTGTGCCGTACCGTGAGGTTAAGCCTATCGTAAGCAATGCAGGTAAGGAAGTAACCAATCCGATGCAGGCACTTGGTTCATCTATTACATACCTCAGACGTTACCTCTGGATGGCAGTTTTGGATATCACTGAACCGGATGACATTGACGCTACGCTTGGTTCTGAACCGGAAGAGGAAGAACCGGAGATTGAAGCACCGAATCCAGAGAAAGCAAAGACTGAGAAGAAGTCTCAGAAGAAACAGAAAGCCCCGGCTACACCTGCGGAACGTAAGGAAGCAAAGGAAACTCTGACGGACACTGAGGGACAGGCAGATGACTTGCAGATTGCAGCACTGAAAAATGCCTGCAAGGAACTGATGGAGAAAGACCCGGATCAGGAAGATTTTGTTCAGCAGATTGCCATGAAAACCAATGGCTTCACTCAGGTAACACGTTCTCAGTGTGAGCAGCTTATCAAGAATCTTGGCGAGATGATCGCAGCTTACAAGACGGAGGGCTAATGTATGTCAGACAATGTGAATCATCCATCCCACTACGAAACAGGGAAGTTTGAGTGCATTGACGTGATGGTAGAGACTCAGGGCGTACAGGCAACGAAGGATTTCTGTTTGTGCAATGCCTTGAAGTATATCTACCGTCACAGACGGAAGAACGGTCTGGAAGATATTCAAAAAGCAATCTGGTATCTGAATAAAGCCGTAGAGTTGGATGGACAAATTAAGGAACTGATTGACTGTAGAACAATCGGGGAAAGCGAACCCCGTTACATGGAGGACAGAAGTAATGAGGAAATTTAAGAGAATGATCGCAAGAGCGAATATGAAACGTGCAGGATATACCCGTCTGAATAAGAAGGGCGGGGACGGCAGAAGCACTTTCGCAAAGCTGTGGAAGCAGTACATTTAAGAAGGAGGACAGTTCTATGAAGTGGAATGACGATAAAACCATCACGATTACACCACCTGCGAAACCGAAGAAGATCACAGGCACAAGATTTGCAGCAATCATGGGTCTGAATACGTGGACAAGCCCGTTCAATGCGTGGTGTGCAATTACCAGAACTTATGAAGAACCGTTTGAGGACACGATCTACACTATCGCAGGTAAGACGATTGAGCCGAAGCAGGCAGAGTACATGAAAACTGCATACTTCATGAGCAATCTGATTACACCTACGGATGTGTACGGTGAGGACTACTTCAAGAAAACGTGGGGAGATTTTTTCCGTGATATACCGATCTTCGGTGGTATGTGGGACTACCTTCTTGTAGACAAGGAAGGTAAGCCACAAACGGTATTGGAAATGAAAACCACGAAGAGGTCTGAGGACTGGGTAGAAGATGTACCTGAGTATTACGCTTTACAGGCTGCACTTTATGCTTACCTTCTTGGAGTCGATGACGTAATCATGGTGTGTTCGGTTCTGGGTGAGAAGGACTATGATGACCCGGCAGCTTATGAGTGTAAAGCTGAGAATACTTTCGTTCGTCCGTTTAAGGTGTCTGAGAGATATCCGAACATGAAGAAAACGATCACGCAGGTTAAGAAATGGTGGAAAACTCATGTAGAGGGCGGTGTATCTCCGAAGTATGATGAAAAGGCTGACGCTGACATTCTGAAAGTGCTGAGAGATAACAACCTCTCCCCTGACTCCGATCTGGACGCAATGGTGAAGGAAGCCGAGGGGCTTATGCTTCACATCGAAGAGGTCAATGCAACTGTAGCTGACGATGAAAAGCGTCTGAAAAAGCTGAAAGAACTGATTAAGGAAGCAAGTATGAGCCAGTTCAAGCCGGGGGATAAGACTGTTACGATCACAGGTGGCAGCTATGATTTTGTCACTACCGTCAGCATGAAGAAGAAACAGGATTTTGATACAGAAGCAATGGAGAAGGACGGTGTGCTTGATAAGTACATGACTGAGACTGAAAAGCCTGAGTACCGTTTCACTCCGAAGAAGAGGAAGGATTGATATGGGAAAACACGTTATAAGTGATTTATGGCAAATGCAATCACTTCCTCTGGAAGCCAAAATCAGGATGACTAAATACAGAATCCGTCAATGGGTTGAGTATTACGGAGAGGATGGCGTATATGTCAGCTTTTCTGGTGGAAAAGATAGTACGGTACTGTTGGACTTGGTACGGCAGATGTACTCAAATGTGACGGCGGTATTTGTAGATACAGGTCTGGAATATCCTGAAATCAGAGAGTTTGTCAAAACTTTCAGCAATGTAGTATGGCTCAAACCGAAGAAAAATTTCAAGCAGGTTATTACCGAATATGGCTATCCTTTCATTTCTAAAGAAGTCTCTGACAAGGTAGACGGGGCAAGAAAATATATGCAAGCCTTGAATGACGCTCAGTCGAGAGAGACAGGAGCAACGATTGAAAGTATAGAATATTATAGACCGATCTGCTCAGTCTACGGAGATATCGTGACCGAACCATCGGACTGTGATTATGAATTTACTGAACGCAGTGAGATTTTCGACAAAGATAGACCGCTTCTCAAAACTACAGGATGCAGCCGAACCGGATGTATGTTTTGTGGATACGGATGTCACCTTGAAAAATCACCTACCCGATTTGAACAAATGAAAGAAACTCATCCGAAGCAGTACGCATATATCATGAAGCCTGTGGAAGAGGGCGGGTTAGGATATAAAGACGTTATAGACTGGATCAACCAACACGGAAACATGGATATCAAATACTAATTTGATATAGATATTACATTTTAAGGAGGACTATTACAATGGCAAAGATTGGACTTACAGAGGGATTTACACTGATCCCGGAAGGAACTCATGTATTCAAGATTACTGAGGTCAACTACAAAGAGGACTTCGGTAAGATGGAAGTGGTTATGCAGACCGCAAAGGGTCAGAAGCATATCGAGAGATTTTCTCTCCTGAATAAAGACGGTGAACCGAATCAGGGCGGTCTTAATGCGTTCAGCTATTTTGCTAAAACGGCACTGGATGACTTCACTGTGAAGGACATTGACGATCAGGAGTTGGTTGGACACTTTATCCGCTGTGAAGTTGAGCATGAGGAAGTCGAGAGCAACAAAACACCGGGCAAGATGCTCAAATTTGCAAGACTGGGTGACAAGGAAGCGGCTTATGGATTTGATGAAGAGGAAGCTGCCCCGGCAGCACCGAAGCAGAGCAAGCCTGCACAGGCTGAACCTGCAAAGCAGGAAGGTAAGAAACCTGCGGCATTTGATCTTGGCAGTCTGCTTGGTTAAGTAAGTGACCTGCGGAGAGGGAGAGATGTTATCTCAAACTCTCCAATGGTTATATTAAAATATTCTAAAAATGGAGGATTGAAGATGAACACGAACGAAAGAATTAAGATTTTCAAGTCCCTGATGGGTCAGGCGTTCAGCAAGGAAGAGGTGGACTACTTTGTAGCTATTTTCAGACGGATGGGTTATTTCACTGCCCCTGCTTCCACGAAGTATCACGGCAATTATGAAGGGGGTTTGTTCGATCATTCCCTTGAAGTGACTAAGAGTCTGCTGCATCTTACCAAACACCTGAAACTTCACTGGAACAGCAAGAAGAGTCCTTATGTTGTGGGTATGTTTCATGATCTCTGCAAGTGTGATAACTACATTCACAACGGAGATGGAACGTACAGCTACAATCCGAATGTCACCATTCCCGGTCATGCTGAGAAGTCTTTGGTACTTCTGGCAGCGAATGAGATTGGCGTAACTGAGGAAGAGAAAGCGTGTATCAGATGGCATATGGGAGCGTTCGATGACAAGGAAAACTGGGACAAGTACGGAAAGGCTATTGAGAAATTCCCTAACGTCTTGTGGACTCACACGGCAGATATGATGGCTGCCAGAATCAAAGGTATTTAAGGAGGAAGCACTATGAAGAAAGTAGTTGCTGTAGTGATTGCTACACTTATGGTGGCAGTGCTTATGACAGGATGTACGGAATCTGAGCAGGTTTCGTATAACATCGGTAAGGAAGCTGACAACTTCAATGTAACCCGTAAACTGACCGTAATCAATGCCAGAACCGATACGATCTTGCTTGAAATGGAAGGTACATTTTCTCTCAGCAATAATTCAGACAACGAACTGGAAGTTATCTGTGAGGTTGGAGATGGCAAGTATCAGAAACATTTTGTATATCTGAACGATGACACGATGTATGTAGTGGAAGATATTTCCGGTGCAAATGCTGACAAGTACCATTATGAAATCAACTTCCTTCCTGAATACGGTGTCAAAGTTACTCACAAGGATTAAGGAGAAATTACTATGGGAGCATTACTTGGATTTATCGGAGGTTTTATTACAGGTCAGATTTTCCTGATCTGTGTAGCAGTTATTGGTGCAGGCAGAGAAGATAAGGAAGCACCGACTAAAGAAGAGTGGAAACAGGAGGACTAAATCATGATTATTACAGGTATGGATCACTTTCAGAGTGTATGCAAGAGAAAACTGGTGGAATGGTATCACAAGAATAGACCGGAAGTTGACATTGATATGAGCAATGTGTTTGTAGTCTGGTCTTGCAAGACTTTACAGAATTACAAATGCCTTGCATCTACCACAATCAGTGGTGATGGTATTTACGCTGAGTATACTTTTAACGGAGATAAGCAGGAGATGTATGAGGATGTTTACGGCAAACTCACCAACACCTGTATCACACAGGAATAAGGAGGACTAAATCATGACAGGTAAAGAATATCAGGAACTTGCAATTAGAACTTGCAGTATTCCTTACGATCAGAAAGAAGATAGACTGTTTCATGCCGTGTTCGGTCTGAACAGTGAAGCAGGAGAGGTTGCAGGAATCTTGCAGAAGAAATATCAGGGACATGAAGTGAACCTTGAACACATAGAAAAGGAACTTGGTGACTGTCTCTGGATGATCGCAGAAGCGTGTAATGCACTGGGAACGGATATTGATACAGTCATGCAGATGAATATTGACAAGCTGAAAGCCCGTTACCCAGAAGGGTTTACAGTAGAAAATTCTCTGCATCGTAAGCCGGGAGATATCTAATGCGATATCACAACATTACTCAGGATGACATGAATAACGGTGACGGACTCCGGGTAGTCCTCTGGGTTGCAGGATGTGAACATCACTGTAAGGGCTGTCAGAATCCGGTTACATGGAATCCTGATGACGGTTTGGTGTTTGATAAGAGAGCTTTTAATGAAATCATGAAAGCACTGGAAAAACCGTATGTGGCAGGTATTACTTTCTCCGGTGGTGATCCGCTTCACCCGCAGAACCGTGGAGCAGTATTCTCCATCATGAAAGCAGTACAGAAGAGATTTCCGAAGAAAACAATATGGGTCTACACCGGGTATACATGGGAACAGATTCTTGCAAACAAATATCTGCTTGCAGCAGTCAAGTATGCAGACGTACTGGTGGATGGACGCTTTGAAGAAGAGTTGAAGGATGTCAATTATCACTGGGCGGGCAGTACCAATCAGAGAGTGATTGACGTACAAAAATCATTACAGAAAGGAGAAGTGGTCTTACATGAAAGTAATTAAGAAAGACGGAACACTGGAAGAGTTTGACGGTGAAAAGATCGTAAACGCTGTTAACAAGTCTGCTTCCAGAGTCATGATTACACTGGATGATACAGCATTTCATGAAATCGTTGGTGCGGTACTGGAAGTGATCGAAGAAAAAGGACTTACTGATATCCCGGTTGCCGTGATGCACAACATTGTGGAACAGGTACTTGATAAGTACGATCCACGGATTGCTACATCCTATCGTAACTACAGAAACTATAAGCAGGACTTTGTTCATGTGTTGGACAGGGTATTCCAGAAATCGCAGGTTGTTAGATTTCAGGGAGATAAAGAGAACGCAAACACGGACTCAGCACTGGTGGCTACAAAGCGTTGCTTGATCTTCAACGAACTGAATAAGCGTCTGTACCGTAAGTTCTTCATGACTCAGGAAGAGTTGCAGGCTTGCCGGGACGGTTACATTTACATTCACGATCAGTCCGCAAGACTGGACACTATGAACTGTTGCCTGTTCAGAGTCAATGAGGTTATGAAGGGTGGCTTTGAGATGGGAAATATCTGGTACAACGAACCGAAAACGCTTGATGTGTTCTTTGATGTACTGGGTGATATCATCCTCGCAACCGCAAGTCAGCAGTACGGAGGATTTACAGTACCGGAAGTTGACAAGTTGGCAGCACCTTACGCTGAGAAATCTTATAAGAAGTATGTGGATGAATACATGGAAATTCGCAATCAGCAGACCTTCACGCAGGAAGTTCATGAATGGGCTATGCAGAAGGTAGAAAGAGATTTTGAACAGGGATTTCAAGGAATTGAAATGAAGCTGAACACTGTGGGATCATCCCGTGGTGACTATCCATTTATCACTATGACCTTCGGTCTGGCTACGGATCGTTTCGGTAAAATGGCAAGCAAGACTTTCTTGCGTGTTCACATGACAGGTGAGGGTAAGCCGGGAAATAAGAAGCCAGTCCTTTTCCCTAAACTGGTATTCCTGTATGACAAGAATCTTCACGGTGAAGGCTGTATCAACGAAGATGTATTTGAAGCCGGGATTGACTGTAGCTGCAAGACTATGTATCCTGACTGGCTGTCTCTTACAGGTGACGGTTATGTGGCTGAGATGTACAAGAAATATGGCAGAGTGGTAAGCCCTATGGGTTGCCGTGCTTTCCTTAGTCCGTGGTATGAGCGTGGCGGTATGCACCCGGCAGACGAAGATGATAAGCCTATCTTTGAAGGACGTTTCAATATTGGTGCAGTGAGTCTGCATCTGCCTATGATTCTTGCGAAAGCAAGAGAAGAAGGTAAGGACTTCTATGAGGTTTTGGACTTCTACCTTGAAATGATCCGCAATATTCACAAGCGTACTTATGAATACCTTGGAGAGATGAAAGCCAGTACCAACCCGATTGCCTATTGTGAAGGTGGTTTCTACGGAGGGCATCTGAAACCTTCGGACAAGATTAAATCACTTCTCAAACCTATGACGGCATCTTTCGGAATCACAGCACTCAATGAGTTGCAGGAACTTTACAATGGAAAGTCCATTGCGGAAGATGGTGCATTTGCACTGGAAGTCATGCAGCACATCAACGATAAGGTCAATGAGTACAAGGAAGCTGACGGATGGTTGTATGCAATCTATGGCACACCTGCTGAGAGCCTTTGCGGATTACAGGTGGAACAGTTCAGAAAGAAGTACGGAGTAGTTAAGAATGTGTCAGACAGACCCTATGTAAGCAATAGCTTTCACTGTCACGTCACAGAAGATATCACACCGATTCAGAAGCAAGACTTGGAAGGACGTTTCTGGAATCTTTGCAACGGCGGCAAGATTCAGTATGTGAGATATCCGATCAGCTACAACCGGAACGCTGTCAAGACTCTGGTATGCAGAGCAATGAAGTTAGGCTATTACGAAGGAGTCAACCTGTCTCTGGCATACTGTGATGATTGCGGTCATGAAGAGTTAGAGATGGATGTGTGCCCGGTGTGTGGCAGTACCAACCTCACGAAGATTGATAGAATGAATGGCTATCTGTCCTACAGTAGAGTTCACGGTGATACCCGTCTGAACGCTGCAAAAATGGCTGAGATTGCTGAGAGAAAGTCAATGTAATGGAGGGTTAAGGTATGACAGATAAAGGGATTGATAATCTCAAGTTCGGGATCATAGAGCAAGCTGCGATTGATTACGTTGACTTACTGGCGGGCTTTAAGTCACCGACTACAGATTGTAACGTGGACGAGTGCCGAAGGTTCTTCCGGTCACAATGGTTTCATTCCCTTTGTGACCTTGATCCCGAACAGGTTATTAACCGATTGGAAAGGAAAGCAAAGACTATGGTTATGAAGTACGAAGTACACAAAGAACACGGTAGCAGTAGATGGTATGTCACGGAGGTAGGCTGTAAAGAGCCTATCCCCGGCACATACGGCACAAAGAAGAGAGCATTGCATACAGCAGCGAAGATGAATGGCCTGGATTACAAAGACTACATGAGAGTTCGCAGAAGGGATGGTATGAATCATGATTAGAATTTCAAAGGCAGAAACCTACGGGTGGGAAGCTGCAATTAGAGGTATGAGAAATCCTATGAACTCATGGGATAAATCAGACAGTTATCCTGCTGTAGATTGTGGAAAATGCGGGATTATTGATCGTGAAGGCATTTGTCATCCGAAAGAACATGATTGTTCCGAATTTGCTTGTTATGCAGT
>ULVN01123160.1_pt1 | contig 18243 bp, 34 predicted proteins | sample 1959491 | NCBI WGS metagenome assembly ULVN01 (sample SAMEA4835787, study PRJEB28245) | human gut metagenome | biome: gut microbiome; material: fecal sample | place: Denmark | collected 2008 | reverse complement strand
ACAGATACCGTCGATATGATTCTTTACGGCGGATCAAGAAAAAACAGATCGACGACATCCAGAGTGTCGTATCGGAGCTTCTACGACGAGCCTCGTAGTAGGGATGTCCGTGAACCGGTTACAACCGTTGGGTACAATTACGACGATATTATCATCCCGACTCGCGGCGAAGCAGAAGAAGTACTGTCGGGCATGAACGATATTCTCGACAGATATCAGATCGTCAGCGTTGCTGATTTGTACGATCTTGTCGGATTGACCGGCAATTATACGGACAATAAATACGGTTGGACAAACCTTCGGGATGCCGACGTTCAACGGGTAAGAGACGGGTATATGCTCAAACTTCCCCGTGCACTTCCTATTAAATAAAACATATACGGAGAGAAAATATGTTCGAATGTGAAGACAAGATGGTATCGCATCCATCTCACTATCAAAGCGAAACTGGCCTCGAGGTTATCGATGTAATCGAGGCTTTTACTTTTGACCTTAAAGGTATCGAGGCAACGGACACCGGGAACGTTCTCAAATATATGTGCAGATGGAAGATGAAAAATGGTCTGCAAGATTTGAAAAAGGCACAGTGGTATTTGACGCATTTGATCGACCACGTAGAAAAATTAGAAGAGGAGAATAAAACATTATGAAAATGCCAATCAAGGTAAACAAATTTGTTGGAAAAGCAAAATTCGGCGTAAAGAAACACAGCCCCGAAATTCTTATCGTAGCCGGCGTAGCCGGTATTGTGGCAAGCGGTGTGATGGCATGCAGAGCGACAACAAAATTGAGCGCAATTATGGAACCGGCGAAGAAAGATATCGCGGCAATTAAGGACGTTATGGAGCATCCGGAGAAACTTCCCGAGGGAGCAGAATATACGAAAAAAGACAGTCAGAAGGATAAGACTATCGTATATGCTCGTACCGGTCTTCAGCTTGCAAAATTATATGCGCCTTCGGTTATTCTTGGCACGCTGTCTATTGCGTGTGTTATTTCTTCGAACAATATTCTTCGTAAGAGAAATGCGGCGTTGGCTGCGGCGTATACGGCGGTAGATAAGAGCTTTAAGAACTACAGAAAGAACGTCGTGGATCGCTTCGGCGAGGAGCTTGACAAAGAGCTCAAGTACAACATCAAAGCGAAAGAAGTTGAAGAGACGGTTACCGACGAGAAAGGCAACGAAAAGAAGGTTAAAAAGACCGTGAACATTGCCGATCCGAACGGTTACAGCCCTTATGCGAAGTTCTTTGACGACGGTTGCAGCAACTGGCAGAAAGATGCGGAGCACAATCTCTGGTATCTCAAACAACAGCAGAACTATGCAAACGACAAATTGCGCTCTCAAGGATATTTGTTCCTGAATGATGTATACGACATGCTCGGTATTCCGAGAACTTCTGCCGGTCAAATCGTGGGTTGGATCTACGACGAGAAGAATCCGAAAGGCGATAACTTCGTAGACTTCGGCATTTACGATATTACCAAAGAAAGGAACAGAGATTTCGTGAACGGCTACGAACGTACCATTCTTCTTGACTTCAACGTCGACGGCCCGATCTACAATCTTATTTAAACAAACGAAAGGAGTGCAATTATGATGACCGGAAAAGATTTAATCATGTTCATTATAAAATATGATTTGGTCAATGAAAAAATATTCACCGATGATATCATCAACGAAGCTTTGGTTCATTCGTCAAAAGTAGCCGAGAAATTTGGGGTAGGAGTTGCCACGATCAAGACTATGTACGATATGGGAACTCTTCACGGCTTCGAGATTAACGGAGAATTATATTTTCCTAGCGCAATATTAACTACGAAAGGAGATGCTAAAGTTGAAAAATAATTTAACTTTGGTTTCTTATACATTGGCGGTTATGTCGGGGATTTGCTTTGTCGGCGGGATCGTTATTCTGAACGGCGAAAGGATATTCCCAAATGGATCATTTTGATAATTTTATGTATATCGTAGATAGCACTCTCGAGACAACTCGAAAAAGGCATTTAATTGGAGGCATTCTTATGAGTGTCTCCTTGCTTTTTGGAGGGTTGGCATTCACGGTCATTACAATAAAGAAGGAGGAAGTCTTCAATGAATAACAATGTGAAAACATTTTTGGCATTTGTTGCCGGTGCTACTGCCGGCTCATTTGCTGCTTGGAAGCTGCTTGAGAAAAAATATAAGCGGATTGCCGACGAAGAAATTGAATCGGTAAAAGAAATGTTCGGCAGGAAAATGCAGAAAAATGAGGCGGAAGAAAAAGTCGCCGAAGAAGAAACAAAATACGGCGATGTAGTCAGTTCGCTTGGCTACGTAAAAGAAACAAAAAATGAGGAGGTACAAGAAGATATGGCGAGCGATGCAAAAGTTTACGTTATCTCGCCAGAAGCATTCGGAGAATATGGATACGATACCGTAAGCTTAACATATTATGCGGACGAAATTCTCACTTACGCAACCGATAACAAAATCATCAAAAATGTCGATGAAGTTGTCGGACGTAATTCTTTGAAAACTTTTGGGGAGTACGAAGATGACTCGGTGTTCGTACGAAACGAAAATATGAAGAAAGACTTCGAGATTCTTCTCGACACGAGAAGGTATTCGGATATTTTTTCAAGAAGACCGCGTCTCGTAAATGACGACGATGAACAATGAATATTTTGAGTGGTTATACGACAAAGTATGCGGCGACAGATTCTCGAAAAATATATCCTATCGGAAATTACTGAGTTGTTTGCATTCTATTGATTTCACTTATGTTATTAAGAACGATAGCAATAGAATGGAAGACGGTATTGACCTTCGTCGAAGATTTTATTGGACAACAGGTAAACGTTCTGGAATGACAGGAGTTCCTTGTTCAGTCCTTGAAATGATGGTTGCTTTGACCATTCGTTGCGAGGAAACGATCATGGATAATCCAACATTCGGAGATCGAACTGGACAATGGTTCTGGTCTATGATAAACAATCTCGGACTTTCTGATATGACGGATGATAGATTTGACGAGAGAATTGTTCGAAAGAAGATCGATATATTTTTGAAAAGAGAATACGAACCAGATGGGCAAGGCGGGTTGTTTAGAATCAAACATTATAGACGTGATATGAGATACGTCGAAATATGGTATCAACTTTGCTGGTATCTCGACCAATTTATCTAAAACTAGCAAAGGAGGTTTAAAAATGTAATGCTCGATTTTGTAATACCATCAGCCCGCACTACAAAACGTGGAACAGTAGAAATATATCCAAGATTTGTTATCAAAAAAAGCTCAGATTTAATGATTCGAGGCGGAGATTTTTATGCTATCTGGAATGAAGAGCTTGGATTGTGGTCTACCGACGAGCAGGTTGCTTTACAGTTAATCGATAACGAATTAACGAGATGTAAAAATGAGAGAAGCGGAGAGTTAGGGAAAGATGTCAAAGTTCTATATATGTGGGACGCAGAGAACAACATGATCGACTCCTGGCACAAATATTGTCAGAAGCAGATGCGTGACTCGTACCATATGCTTGACGAGACATTGATATTCTCTAACACGGAGACGACGAAGAAAGACTATGCGAGTAAACGTCTTAACTATCCTCTCGAGGAATGTGATACACCGGCTTATGAGAAGCTGATAAGTACGTTATATTCTGAAGAGGAGCGACGCAAAATCGAATGGGCAATCGGGTCTATCATAAGCGGCGACTCTAAGAAAATACAAAAGTTTCTTGTTCTCTACGGATCGGCAGGTACGGGTAAATCTACGATATTGAATATCATTCAGCAATTATTTGAGGGATATTATTCAGTATTCGATGCAAAAGCTTTGGGTTCATCAAGTAACTCGTTTGCTCTCGAAGCGTTCAAGACTAATCCTTTGGTTGCGATTCAGCACGATGGCGATTTGTCGAAGATCGAGGATAACACGAGATTAAACAGTTTGGTTTCTCACGAAGCAATGACGGTAAACGAGAAATTTAAATCGACGTATACCAGTAAATTTAAATGCTTCTTATTTATGGGCACCAACAAGCCTGTAAAAATAACCGATGGTAAATCGGGTATAATCAGACGTTTGATCGACGTGTCTCCGACCGGAAACAAGTTAGGTCCGAGGGAATATTTGAAACTCACAAAGCAAATTGCCTTCGAGCTTGGCGGTATAGCTTGCCATTGTCGAGATGTATATTTGAGCGACACTCATGCTTACGACGATTATATTCCTCTTGAAATGCTTGGAGCATCGAACGATTTCTATAACTTTGTTATTGATTCGTATCATGTATTCAAGAAAGAAGACGGAACTACGTTGAAAGCGGCGTGGGAAATGTACAAAACTTATTGCGATGACGCTAAGGTTACGTATCCATTTTCTCAACGCATATTTAAAGAGGAGCTCAAGAACTACTTCCAAGAGTATAATGAGCGATTCTGCTTAGATGATGGATCAAGAGTTCGAAGCTTCTACAGTGGTTTCCGAACGGACAAGTTCGAGAATCATGAGAAAAAGAAAAAAGAGAAGCCGGCTTCGGATCATATTCAATTCGAAGATTGCGATTCTATATTTGATATAGAGTGCGCTAATTGTCCGGCTCAGTACGCATCTGATAAAGAAACGCCGACACAAAAATGGGAGAATGTGACGACGAGACTGTCAGATCTCGATACGACAAAACTTCATTATGTTAAAGTTCCTGAAAATCATATCGTAATAGATTTCGATATTAAGGATGAAAATGGGAATAAGTCGTTCGAGAAGAATTTGGAGGAGGCTAGCAAATGGCCTAAGACATATGCTGAATTAAGCAAAAGCGGGGGCGGAATCCATCTTCATTATATTTATTCGGGAGACGTTAAAACGTTAAGTCGAATCTATGATGAGAATATCGAGGTTAAAGTATTCACAGGTAAACAATCGTTGAGAAGAAAGTTGACCAAATGCAATAACTTGCCGATAGCTACCATTAATTCTGGACTCCCGTTGAAAGGAGATAAAATGGTAAACACAGAAGTTGTTCAGACTGAAAAAGGTCTACGAACGACAATCAAAAAATGTTTAGCCAAGGAGGTTCATGCCGGTACAAAGTGCAACATTGACTTTATATATAAGATTCTAGAAGACGCATATTCTTCTGGACTTAAATATGATGTTTCAAATATGTACAATGAGGTATTGGCTTTTGCGGCGCAGAGCACAAATCAATCCGATTATTGTATAAAGCTTGTTGGAAAGATGCATTTCAAATCTAAGGACGAGATCGAGAGTAAGGCGATGGACAGCGATGATCCAGAACTTATATTCTACGATTGCGAAGTATTCCCGAACTTATTTCTGGTTAACTGGAAGATACAGGGCGAGAAAAATAAAGTTGTCCGGATGATCAATCCTACTCCAACGGATATCGAGGGTTTAATACGTCATCGATTAGTCGGGTTCAACTGCCGTAGATACGATAACCATATGCTTTATGCAAGGCTGATGGGTTATACGAATGAACAGTTATATAATCTGTCTCAAAAGATAATCAGCGGTAGTAGAAATGCATTCTTCGGCGAGGCGTATAATATTTCCTATACGGATATTTACGACTTTGCATCTGCCGGGAATAAAAAGAGCTTGAAGAAACTCGAGATCGAGATGGGCATCCATCACAAAGAACTTGGGTTACCTTGGGATCAGCCGGTTCCCGAAGATCAATGGATTAAGGTTGCAGAGTATTGCGATAACGACGTTATTGCGACGGAGGCAGCTTTCAATTATTTATCTGCGGACTGGACGGCGAGACAAATTCTAGCGGACTTGGCGGGTATGACGGTTAACGATACGACAAATACGTTAACAACCAAAATCATATTTGGTAACAACCGTAAGCCCCAGGACGAGTTCAACTATCGTAATCTAGCAGAGCCGGTTCGCAAACTCGATGAAAAGACTCGCATGTTCTTGGTTATGGCTTGTCCGAAGATGATGGAAAAGCCTCACGGAGATGCAAAAAGCTTACTGCCATATTTCCCCGGTTACAAATATGAAGCCGGCGTATCCACTTATCGTGGAGAGGAAGTTGGTGAAGGCGGCTACGTATATTCAGAGCCGGGTATGTACGGAAACGTAGCATTACTCGATATTGCGTCCATGCATCCTCACAGTACGATTGCAGAATGTTTATTTGGTCCGAAGTTTACCACGGCTTTCCGTGATATTGTTGAGGGTCGTGTTAGCATTAAGCATGAGGCTTGGGATATCGTTAACACTATGCTGGAGGGTAAGTTAGCACCTTATATTCAGAAAGTGAAAAATGGCGAAATGACTTCCGGTCAGCTTGCCGATGCTCTCAAGACAGCTATCAATTCGGTTTACGGCTTAACGGCTGCTAACTTCGATAATCCTTTCAGGGATGTTCGAAATGTTGACAATATAGTCGCCAAGCGTGGAGCGTTATTCATGGTCAACCTGAAGCATGAAGTACAAAGTCTCGGATATACTGTGGCTCATATTAAGACAGACTCTATCAAGGTTCCAGATGCCGATGAAATGATAATTAAATTTATTATGGATTACGGTGAAAGATATGGCTACACGTTTGAACATGAGGCTACATACGATCGAATGTGTCTTGTCAACGATGCAGTTTATATTGCTAAGTACAAGGATGCGGACGAATGCAAGAAAATGTATGGCTATGTTCCGGGTAAGAACGCAAAGCACAGTAACGAATGGACGGCTACTGGCGCACAATTTGCAGTCCCGTATGTGTTCAAGAAACTCTTTAGTAGAGAGGATATTTCCTTCGACGATATGTGTGAAACATTCGCAGTATCCAAAGGAGATTTATATTTGGACATGAACGAGAATCTTCCGGATGTGTCGGCGCTTGAAAAAGAGTTGGCTGCCTTGCAGAAGAAAAATCTCGAACCGGAACGGCAAGAAGAACTACAAAAACAAATCACCGAGGGTCACGATCTTCGGTTTGTTGGACGTGTCGGACAATTTAGTCCGATATTGCCTGGTAACAATGGGGGCGTGTTATATCGTGTCAATGATGGCAAGAATTACGCCGCACCCGGCTCAACAGGATATCGTTGGCTCGAATCGGAGATGGTCAAAGAACTCGGTAAAGAAAAATATGTTGACCGATCATTCTACGATAGTCTCGCTGACAAGGCGATAGAAACGATATCTGAATACGGTGATTACGAGTGGTTCGTCTCGGATGATCCGTATGACCCGCCTCCATTTGTTGGCGGAAAAATCATGAAAAAACAATAAAAATTATATTTAAAGGAGAATTTTAAAATCATGAACATCACATTTGCACCTAAGGGAATCTTACAGATCGATGACGCAAGAATCATTCACCGCAATTTTGCAGGGGTAGGATCGAAATTCAACAGAGAAGGGGATAGAAACTTCTCGGTTGTAATCGAGGACGAAAACTTGGCGAATCAACTTGCCGAAGAAGGCTGGAACGTTAAGATCAAACCGCCCCGTGACGAGAACGATACTCCATTCATGTATCTGCCGGTTAAGGTTAAATTCAACGACCGTGGACCGAGCGTATATTTGAAGTCCGGAATGGCGGATCAGGTACGTCTCGACGAGGAAAGCGTTGGGTGTCTCGACGACATTGATATTCTCAGTGTCGACCTTGACATCAGACCTTACGATTGGGAAGTAAACGGTAAGAATGGTCGTACGGCATATCTTCAGTCCATTCGTGTGACTCAGGAAGTCGACAGATTCGCAGACAGATAAAAATAAGTAATCGAGAGGCTGCCTTTAACGAGGTGGCCTCTTTTTATATTCTAATTGCCAACAAAGCCACTGGATAAAAATATTCCATAAGGACGTGTTAATAGTGAGAATAACAAAGTACAAGACAATCTTAACAAACGAAGGTAAGGCGGTTTTAGAAAAAGAAATGAGTGTCAATTGCCCAGAAGTTGATAAGCGAATGAATGCTCCGCACAAGCTAGAGAAACTAGCTACTCATTTCTTAAAAATGCACGAGCACACTGAGGAGCATTTATATATGGTGTGTCTAAATACGAAACTGCATATGACTTCTGTTTTTGAGGTATCTCACGGAAATGTCAATAGCGCTATATTTAGCGTTAGAGAAATTCTTCAAAAGGCTTTACTAGCTAATGCTGTAAATATAGTTATGATGCATAACCATCCTAGTGGGGACCCGACTCCTAGTCGTCAAGATGTGACTATGACCGAGAAACTTAAAGAAGCTGGAGAAATTGTTGGTATAGGTGTGCTCGATCATCTCATTATCGGGCATGGAAGATATACAAGCCTCAAAGACAGAGGTGATATTTAAGGAGATAAACATGAATGAATTAGGAAAATTGAAAGAATTGCTTAACGACTCGGGTGTGCCGTTCACTGTTGACGAAGACCATTTTTTACAAAATGTAATAATCGAAATAGATGGACGATCATTATGCGACGCAATTGTAGTTCCGGGGAGCAATGGTAATTATCTCGAGATCATGAATGCAATGACTATGCAAGAACTCGAACATGACAGTGTTTTAACGGGTTTAAAAGCTGAGGAAGTATTCAAACGCTTTAAATATTGTTATGAAAATAAGACAAAGGTTTATCGCGAAAACTAATAAAAAAGGGAGAGATAGCTATGTTATTCAAAATTACTAAAGCTTCATATTATACGAACGAATGGTCTTTCAATGAGCGGCTTAAAGATGAGAACAAACCTTGTAAAAATGCTGTTCTTAACGACGCAAAGGAATGGGTCGTTGAGATCAATACTTTGGAAGATTTACTGGCTATTCGTAACGAAGTAAGCGAAGAACTGGTTATCGGTCTAAACGACACAATAACTGTCTATGACGATTTCATGGAATAACAGGAGGTATTATGGAAGAAGTTTATAAAGAAGTATATTTCAACGAATACTGCAATTCGTGTATGTATAAAGACACGAAAGAAGCAGACGAACCTTGTGCAGAGTGTTTATGCTATCCAGCAAACACATATTCTCACAAACCAATAAACTACGAAGAAAATAAAAAGAAATAAGGAGATAAACAAAATGCCTATTTACACGAATCACATGAATGAAGACCAGTTGGACAGGTTATTCGGAATCGACGAACCAATATCACAAAGTATCACTGTACAAAAACTGACTATGGATGCAGACGAAGCGAAATTACATGCGCTGGATAACAAATGTACGTTAAAAGCGTTCACCGAGGCCGCTATGGATTTAGCCACGAAACACTATAATCTCAACCAGATCAAGAAAGTTATATTTAACTGTCCAGCGACAATTGTATATTGGGTTGACGGAACTAAAACGATTGTGAAATGCGACGGCGAGGAATTCGATCCGGAGAAAGGTCTTGCTATGGCGATTGCCAAGAAATTCCTCGGCAACAATCAGGGATATTACTATGAGATATTCAAGAAGTGGCTGCCGAAGGAGGAAGAGAAGAAACCGACAATACACGTCGACAAGCTGCTGCGTTCGAAGGGTGTACGTCCTGACGGAAAGGAAGTAAAACACCTGAAGACAAGGGGTGAAGTTAAAGCGGCGCATAAATATTAAAGGAAAGTAACAATGTTTGAAACCATAATAAAAATAATATTTTGCCATTTGGTAGGCGATTATGTTCTGCAAAATGATTTCTTAGCTAAGACTAAGGGTAAGAATTTTTATCACTTGCTTGTTCATTGTGCATTATACTGCCTGCCATTTGCTTTGGTATTCAATTCGGTATCCCATTTTACTTGTCGCTTGGTTCTTTTATTTGCGATACATGTTTGGGCTGATTGGCTAAAAGCCGGAATTGAAATGATAAATTATCCGATGGATCAAATAATACATTATTTTTTCGCAGTTATACTATTTGCTATATAGCAATAAAAACGAGAGGCATTTAGAGAAATCTAGGTGCCTCTTTACTTTACCAAAAATTAAAATTAGGAGTGTTTTGCTATGAACCAAAGACAAGCATATTTAGACCTACAGAAAAGACAACAAGAAGAAATTACGGATTTCCCGATTGCCTACGCTTTCAATAATAAACAACTCGAGGAAGCATTAGCGAAGCTTGGAGCGACTAAGGACGAGTGTGTAACTTATATGGGGCACGGGGATATTCTCAAAAGAAAAGATGTTCCGGCGTTCAGGGCTATGCTGAAGCGTCATCTTGCTGAACTGCATGAGGCTATGAAAAATAAGGAATTTGCAGAAGCTGCTTTTCTGTATGAGATGGATAATCACGAATATGCCTTCAACTATGACGGAGATGCAGAGGTCATGGCGTGCTTTGCTTTGGACGAGGCTGATATTGCCGAGATGGGTCTAACTGACGCATACAGACGAGCTCGCAGACAGCATATGAGAAATGCCCAAGAATGGGAGTTGAACTAAATGGAGGACTGGTCAAGACACGAACCGAAATTTAGATATATGCTGCTAGATCGTCTAAGACAGGACTGCGAGTATTACCTACGAATAGGCGGTAGCTCAAACTGCCTTTGGGCTAAAGACGAACAACAGCAAATACAAACCATGAAAGATATTTGGAACACCTTCCCTGATGGGGATAAGCCTGAGTGGCTCACGATGGAAGAGATTAACGAGTTTGCTCGAAAAATGGGCGTTAGTGTTTTACCAGAGCCACCTAACAATATATTTTAAATGAAAGGAGATAGATATGACCATAGGACAATTAAAAGCGATTTTGAAGGATCTTCCGGACGATATGTTAGTCGTGATACCAAATCGTGCTGATAAAGAAAATAATTATCACATAACTTGCGGATGTAGTATTGTCAAAACCGCAGGGATATTGGTATCTGACGAAGAAGCAGACGGGCGTGTGTTATGTCTCAATACATCAGAGAGCGGACAAGATATTATGAGCCAGATAAAAGATCCATATATAACGTGCGAAAAAATACTATTTTAAAAGAGAGGAGTGTCTAAATTGACACTAGATTACTTAGGAACTTACGCAGATCATGTTTACGAGATTGTGAGAGCAGACACCATCGATATGGATTCTGTTTACGGAGATTATATTCAACAGATGGTTGGAGTTTATGGATTAAATACATTAATCGAGAACGGTTTCGTAGAATCCTGCGGGGTTATTAACGGACGAAGATTGTATGTCTTAGTTGAGAGAAAATATAGAAAGGAGAATCTATATGCGTAAACGTAGTTTATTAGGATTGATATTTGACTTCTTCATGGTATTTGTGACCGGTGGCTTATGGCTTATTTGGTTACTCATACGATATTTGAGACAAAGTTAAGACCCAGAGGGCCTGTCTTCGGACGGGCTCTCATATTTTTTAAAAGCATCTAAAACAAACACTGTTCAGTTTAGAAAGGAGATAACAAATATGAATAAAGAGATTGAAGAGATAGCAAGAATAATATGTGTGACAAGAAGTGATATATGGAACACTTGTGAAGAATGTCTTGAGTATAATAACATGACACGGTGTTATTGTCACGAATATGCCGAAGCTCTTATCAACGAGGGTTATCATAAAATGATTTGGCACAAAGTTGCTGATGGGGATTTACCGAAGCCTGAGAATGGTAATGTTATTGCTATTCCGGTACAAGCTTGTTATACGAATGAAACGGGAATCAAAGTTAATGGTCCTTGCTGTTTCTTCTTTATAGATAATACTTTTAGAAGTTTAAACTTCGAAAAAACATTAAATGTAATCGCTTGGACCGAGTTGCCTATATACGAGGTTAATAAAATATGAAAGAAGATAAATGCAGAGAATTATTCTTAAAAGATCAAGGTACTCTCAAAGAACAAAATATGCAAATGGCTTTTCTATGTATTGATAAAGATGCTGGTGCTCATCCGTATTTCAAAGTATCAAACAGCAAAAGAATCAAAAATAAACGAAGAGGTATGCGAAATGGACGGAAGTAGAGGACGTATACCCAATTGGGCAACTAAACGAGTTGAGGAAGATGTAAAAAAGCACGGTTTTAATCTCGCATTTCACTATTTTGCATACGACAGTATAGTCGATGATATGCCTCCTGATGATATTCAACTTTGGAGAGCTTTCAGCAAATATGGGCGAGATCATAATATACCGGAAGATAAGTTTCCGGATGATATTGAAGAATTATATTCAAAGAGAGGAGGTAAGAAAAAATGAGTATCGTATTATTTGCACTTATCGGTGCAGCGATCAAGGCGAACAATGTTTACTGGACGTTCTTCGGTCTTTTCGCCATGTTCAAGCTTATTAAATACGTAGCTATATTTTTCACAAATATAGACAAAAAGTAAAGGAGGTAAGAAAAAATGTGTAACCAAGTATTGTTAGTTGAGGACGGAAGTGTTGATTTGGATGAGATAAAGGAAGCATTGCCGGATATTCCGGTAATTGTGTATCGTGCCGGCGCTGTTCCACCGACGTTCGTCGATATTTCGCATGGTCCGTTATTTGATGGGCTTGCAGCGGGTGAACCCAAACCAGAAGTTGTCGAACGTGATTCTCCGGCGACTATGGAACGTGTATGGCAAGCGATCAAGAGTGTTTTTGATGATGTGTGCTACTGTGGCGAAGAATTCAATACTTTTGAGAATCGTTATGCCAAGCGTACTATTTACAGAGGCGACGCAGATGATTTTATCGACGAAGTTCGCAAACGTTTGGGTGAGTCCAAGTGACGCAAACTAAGAAGGAGCCATTTCTACGTAAAGAGCAACGAGAAGCAGTCGAGAAAATGTTCTCGGGTTGCATTCTCAACGGCGGTGTAGGGACAGGTAAAAGCAGGACGGGTCTATATTACTATTGTAAGGAGCAAGGCGGTAGTATAGACCCATATGTTCCCATGAAGAAACCAAAGGATCTTTATATTATCACAACTGCAAAAAAGAGAGATTCCTTGGAATGGAAGCAGGAGTTATTTCCTTTCTATTTGACTACTGACGAAAAAGAGAACATCTGGTACAAAAATAAAGTCGTTGTAGATAGTTGGAACAACATACCTAAGTACATAAAAGTCAAAGATGCATTCTTTATATTTGACGAAGACCGTGTAACGGGCAACGGTGTTTGGGTCAAGAGCTTTTACAAGATAGCCAAAGCCAATGATTGGATTATATTATCTGCTACGCCAGGGGATACTTGGGAAGATTATATTCCTGTATTCGTCGCTAACGGCTTTTACAAAAATAAGACGGAGTTCTTGAGAGAACATGCTATATATTCTCGGTTTACTAAATTTCCAAAGATAGAAAGATATATTGGAACCGGTCGATTGATTCGGTTGAGAGATCATATTCTTATCGACATGGAAGTTAATAAACACACGATACCCCATCATGAGGACGTGTACGTACGGTACGACATATCTAAATATAAAGATGCAATAAGGACTCGCTGGGATCCGTTTAAAAATGAACCGATCCAACAAGCAGCGGGTCTTTGTTATGTCCTTAGAAAGATAGTAAATACCGACGAATCGAGGGCGGCGGCTTTACTTGAAATATTGGAGAATCGAAAGCGAGCAATTATATTTTACAACTTCGATTACGAGCTTGATATTCTCATGAACCTTGCTTATGGCGAGGCGATTGAGGTCGCTCAATGGAACGGACATAAACATCAGCCGGTACCGGACAGCGATCGATGGGTATATCTTGTTCAGTATACTGCTGGTTGTGAAGGGTGGAACTGTATTAAGACAGACACTATTGTATTCTACTCGCAGACATATTCTTACAAGACTTTGGAGCAAGCATCCGGGAGAATAGACAGACTAAACACGCCTTATATTGATCTGTACTATTATCACTTACGTACTCGTTCAGGAATCGACCTGGCGATACATAAGGCTCTCACAAATAAAAAACAATTCAATGAAGGCAAATTTATCAAATGGCAATAAGGAGAAATAATGAGCCAAAACATTTTAAAAGACGAGACCATTAAGTTGGCTGCTAAAGGGATGAGACCGTGTGATATTGCTATAGAACTGTCCGCAAAAATGAGCACGAGTTACCGCAATATTTACGATCGTGTACAGAAATATGTACAAGGTTACAAGAAATCACTCACGGCAGTCAAAGAAGAAAAAAGAGTCGCTATCCAGAACCAAGAACCGACCATATCCGAATCAGTATGGGATGGTACCAAAACTATAAAAATAGCGATCATGGGCGACACTCAAATCGGCAGCAAATATACGCAGTGGACTTTCCTCAGAAACTTCTATGATATTTGCAAAGAGGAAGGAATCAAAGACGTATATCACACCGGCGATGTTACGGACGGTCTCAAGATGAGAGTCGGTCACGAATACGAGCTTTATGCGGTGTCTGCGGACGATATGATTGAGGACGTTATCAAATATTATCCGAGGAGAGAGGGTATCACGACTCATTTTATTACCGGCAACCATGACGCAAGTATTTACAAGCAGGTCGGATACGATGTCGGCAATGCTATCGCAAGACAGAGAGACGATATGAAATATCTCGGCAGAGACTGCGCCGTCGTATATTTAACACCGAATTGCACGCTTGAGCTGAGACATCCTTGGGATGGGACGGCATACGCTTTGAGTTACAAGCTCCAGAAAATGATCGAGAGTATGGAGAGTGACTCGAAGCCGAATATTCTTGCCGTTGGGCATTATCACAAAGCAGAATATATGTTCTACCGCAATGTGCATGCTCTTCAGACAGGTTGCTTCCAAGGACAGACGCCGTTTACGAGAGGTAAAAATATATCGGTGCATCTCGGCGGATGGATCGTGACGATTAAGGTGGACGGAAATGGGACGATTAAGAGTTTCGCTCCTCAGTTCATTCCTTATTATGCGTCGATTAAAGACGACTATAAAAATCGTTGTTAAGTAATCGGAAGAAAATGAAAGGAGATAATAATGATTAAACGTATTGTTAAAAAACTGAATAAGGACGGCACATACACTGATATCGAAGTCGATTGGGAGAAGATGCCGTGCTACAACTGCGAATGGCGCTGGTCGATTCATTGTCCGAAATGCACTTGGAATGCAGACTGCCATGTCATAGTTTATTAAAGGAGGTAAACATGAAGTTAAGTGAAGAAGAAATTAAAAGTATGTATCAGACTTGCCAAAAACATCTCAATTGCACATTTTGTCCGTTCAATCCTGATTGCGGAGAATTAGGTACGTGTCCGAATAAGGATTCCAAACTTGTATATGCGATGACTCAAGGATATCGCAAAGAAAGTGAGGTGATAAGCGAGACTGTCTCGGAGATCGTTAAGCTTATCGAGGATATTTTCAATCAAACACATCTTCAGCCGATCTTTCGATATCGTACATCTACAGAAAAGAGAATCATAGGTGAGATATTTGAGGCTATCGATGAGAAATATAAGGAGGTGGGAGTAGCGAATCATGGGGTATGAGAACAGACCAAAAATAATTGCAGTCGATTTTGACGGCACGTTATGCGAGAACAAATATCCTTCAATTGGAACACCAAATTTGGAACTTATTAGTTGGCTTCGTATGGTCAAAAATACCGGTGCGCGAATTATATTATGGACATGTCGTTCTAAGAAGCAGCTTAAAGAAGCAGTTAAATGGTGTAAGAATCAGAGACTTATATTTGACGCCGTTAACAAGAATGTGAAGGAAGCAGTAAAAGCATACGGTGGGGACAGTCGAAAGATATTTGCAGATACGTATATCGACGATAAAGCGAGTGCCCGTTGGAACCTTCCTTTCAAAGCATCGACAGAGGTGAAGTAAAATGAAAAAATTAATATTAGGATCAGCAGTAGCAATACTCACAATTTTGTTTGTATCTATTATAGTCTGCATCTGCGTTATTTGTAGACAGAATAAGAAGATCAAGGATTTGGAAGCGAGAGAGCCTGAAATCAAATATGTCGAGGTGGAAGTAGAGGTTGAAGTCGAACCCAAAAAGATATATTACGGAGACGACGAAGGGAATGTATATGAACTTATCGGAAAAGCATACAACAAAAACGGTGTAGCAACCATTTTTGCACAGAATATTGCGACGAAAGGTGTATGGTTTGAGGTCGAACACACTTTCCTTGAAGGTCATCATATTTTGGAGGACTATGAGCCGTGACAAATTATGAGATGAGAGAGGCCATTCGAAAAGTATATGATACGAGATCTTGGCAAAACAAGGTCGATAATATGTACGACGACCAAGTTATAGCCATATATCTCAACTTTGAAAAGCGGGGGATATTAAACAAGGTTATGAAAAAAGAAAGACCGATTGTATATCCCAAACCGCTTAAAGAACCAGTACAACTTAATATATTTGACTATGTAAATCAAGGAGTTGATCATGTTAGCTAAATCGCCATCTGAAAGAATTATGGAAAACACAGCCAATCGTTACAACGCTCCGTCGAGCTTATACATGCCTACAAAAGCGAGGGGTGACGACGAGGTAGCAAACTTCTGTTTGTACGACTGTCCGCATGCAGATTCAAAGTGTAGAGGAACTTGTCCAGAGATCCGACAATTTGAAAAAGAATATGAGAAGAAAAGACGAAATACTGTTCAAGGTGCAAGTAATAAAAGGAGAAAATGAGAAATGCTTTGCAAATATTGTAAACAAAACACAATTGTAACTGACGGCGTAGATAATCGGGATTCTGATGAAACTTATAGACTCAGAGTCTGTCCCAGATGCGGTCGTACATTTTACACCGTCGAATTTCCGGTTGAAGTGGATGAGAGATTCATGAACGACTGGGTGAAACATCATAAGCAGCACAAACATGTTATCGGTAATACATATGTTGCACCGGACGGAGTTCGAAAATTATGCAAGGATTACGTCAACAGAAAATATGGACTCAAAGGAGTGAAGAATAAGGAGAAGAGAAAATGAAAGAGTTAATTTCGTGGATAAAGTTATTCATACGAAGCGCATTCGCATGTGGGATTATATCTCTTGCTTGTTTAACAAAAGAGGCAGGGGTGATTCAGCATGGCTCATATGTAGTGTTATCGGTAACCACTACAATTGCATTTTTCCTTTCGGCGATTATATTTTTAATCGAACAATGGAATCCGGACGACAAAGAAAATAAAAATAACAAGGAGAAGAAACAATGAGCGAAATTGAAGAAATGGAAAATACGATGGACGAAGCGATCGAGGCGGCAAATGAGGTGAACAATATTTTGGCGCAGTCGGGAGAAGGTAATGGAGCGGTTGCAGAATCGGGTACGGACGGTGATCCGGTGTTAACTACCGAGCAAAAAAAGAAGGCTATCAATCTTCAGGATCTGATTTATATTAAAAAATATATTCAGAACATGGCGGCAAGTTTGAAGAGTGAAGTGAAAAGTGATATGGAAGCGTCATATTATAAGAAAACAGATACGGTGGCAAATGCTACAACGGCAGGCCGCTCTCAAATTCTGATGGATGCGAATGGTGTTGAAAAGATGACTGCGGCAAGTAAAGACGATTATATTCTTCCAACATCTACTACTGACGGTAAAGCTAAAATCTGTCTCGGATCTGGAAACTATAAATTCAAAGAGATGTGGTCAGAGTCATTTAAGGGAAAGACAGATGCCGCAGAATTTTTGGAGCAGACTAGACTCACGGAGGGTTGGGTTTACAAATACCTTCGTGATAATACAAATGGTATGACTTTGAAATATAATACATATTATTTGGTAACGTATTTTCCCGATTATTTCAACGATGACGGACAAGCACAGCACGAAGGTGGTGATTTCTCTATAGCGTTTACTCCTTTCGAATATCGTTATGGATTAGTTTCGAACACCTATATAATGCGTGCTTTTGGAATTCGTGAGTACACCGAAAATAATAATGTGAAGTGTGGGATGTATTATCTTAGAATAAACACTATGAATCCCGACACCCATGATGGCGTAAACGCTGCTTATACTTTATATTCGATAGCTCCTGATGGAACACGTACTCAGGTTACTAATTCCAAAGGTGCTCTTCTTTTCCAACCCTTCTTGAAATTTAAGGTTGTTTAATTAAAAAACAAATGTTATTTTGCCCATTTTGTGGCCATTTATATTTGACCAGAAAGTGGGCAGAACACAAAAAAAATTTCGGAAAAATTTTTGTGGCCAAAAAAAGTGGGCTTTTGGCCATTTTTGACCAACAAAAGTGGGCAGAAAAGTGGGTAAAAAATATATATTAAAGTATATAAAATCGCCGTTTTTATATATT
>ULVN01030235.1_pt1 | contig 18309 bp, 19 predicted proteins | sample 1959491 | NCBI WGS metagenome assembly ULVN01 (sample SAMEA4835787, study PRJEB28245) | human gut metagenome | biome: gut microbiome; material: fecal sample | place: Denmark | collected 2008 | reverse complement strand
ACGCCGCCAGCCTCAGAGCGGGCGAGGAAGCCGAGAAGCAGGGCTACACCCAGGTGCTTTGGCTTGACGGCGTCGAGCGCAAATATATCGAGGAAGTCGGCTCGATGAACGTCATGTTTAAGATAAACGGCAAGATAGTCACCCCCGCCCTCACAGGCTCGGTGCTCCCCGGCGTTACGAGGAAATCATGCGTGCAGCTGCTGAAGGATTGGGGCTACGAGGTCGAGGAGAGGCTCATCTCGGTCGACGAGCTCTTTGAGGCCGCCGCAAACGGCACTCTTGAGGAGGCATGGGGCACGGGCACCGCCGCCGTTGTGTCTCCGATAGGTCATCTCTTCTATCAGGGCAAGGAATACACCGTGTGCAACAATGAGATAGGCAAAGTTACGCATAAGCTCTATGACACCATCACGGGCATCCAGTGCGGCAAGGTAGCCGACCCCTACGGCTGGAGCGTCAAGGTCTGCAATGGCTGAGAATTATAAGCGGCTGACCCTCTTTGCCGGCCACTACGGCAGCGGCAAGACCAACCTTGCCGTCAACTATGCGCTCGCCCTGAGGCGCAGCGGCAAAAAGGTCAGGATAGCCGATCTGGATATAGTTAACCCGTATTTCCGCACCAAGGACAGCGCCGAGGAGCTTGCGGCGGCAGGCATTGAGCTTGTCTCGCCGACCTATGCGAACACTAATCTCGATATCCCCGCCCTGCCGCAGGAGATGTACGGGCTGTTTGAGCGCCGTGACAGCTGCGCGGTCATTGATGTCGGCGGCGACGACGCGGGCGCATATGCGCTCGGCAGATTCGCCCCTCTCATACTTGAGGAGAACGACTACGAGATGATATTCACGGTCAATTTCTACCGCCCCCTGACCCCGGACGCCGAGAGCGCCCTCGAGGTCATGCGGGAGATAGAGGCGGCGTGCGGCATACCGTTCACGGCGATCGCCGACAATTCCAATCTCGGCGACGAGACGCTGCCCGAGGATGTGGAGGCGACCGCGGAGCAGGCTCGCAGGCTCTCGGAGCTGAGCGGGCTGCCCGTCATAATGACGGCGGCGAGGGAGGATATCTGCGGCGGTATCAAGGCAGAGAAGCTCTTCCCTCTCAAGCTGCAAAAGAAATATTTTTGACATAAAGGAGACTTGATATGGCTAAGGTCACGTTTGACTCGGACAGATGCAAGGGCTGCGCTCTGTGCGTTGACGCCTGCCCGAAGAAGATCATCGTTATTGCCAAAAACAAAATAAATGCGAAAGGACATTCCCCGGCAGAGGTCACTCAGCCCGAGAAGTGCATCGGCTGCGCTTTCTGCGCCACGATGTGCCCCGACTGCGTGATAACCGTGGAGAAATGAGGTGACGACATGGCTGAGAAAGTATTGATGAAGGGCAACGAAGCTATCGCCGAGGCCGCTATCAGAGCCGGCTGCCGCCATTACTTCGGTTACCCGATAACTCCGCAGACGGAGATCGCCGCCTATATGGCGAAGCGTATGCCCAAGATCGGCGGCACATTTTTGCAGGCGGAGAGCGAGATCGCCGCGATAAATATGGTCTACGGTGTTGCGGGCGCGGGCTTCAGGGTCATGACCTCGTCCTCAAGCCCCGGAGTTTCGCTTAAACAGGAGGGCATTTCATATATCGCGGGCTCGGATCTGCCCGCGCTCATAGTCAATGTGCAGAGGGGCGGCCCCGGCCTCGGCGGCATCCAGCCGTCACAGTCCGATTATTTCCAGGCAACCAAGGGCGGCGGCCACGGCGATTATCATCTGATAGTCCTTGCCCCCGCAAGCGTGCAGGAGATGGCGGATCTGACCGTCAAGGCATTTGACCTCTCGGATAAATACCGCATTCCCGCAATGCTGCTTGCCGACGGCACGATGGGCCAGATGATGGAGCCCGTCTCGCTCGAGGGCATCACCGAGCATAAGGTTGAGAAGCCTTGGGCGGTCACGGGCACTCAGATGAAGAGAAAGCACAATATCATCAACTCGCTTTACCTCAAGCCCGAGGAGCTGGAGAAGATTAACTTCGCCCGCTACGAGAGATACGCCGAGGTGGAGAAGAACGAGCCGATGTGGGAAGAATACATGATGGAGGACGCCGAATACTGCGTAGTCGCCTACGGCATAGCCGCAAGGGTGTCAAAGAACGCGGTCACGGCGGCGAGGGCAAACGGAGTCAAAGTCGGCCTCATCAGACCGATAACCCTTTGGCCGTTCCCGACCGAGGCGCTTGCCGCGGCGGCAAAAAAGGTCAAGGCGTTTGTATCCGTCGAGCTTTCGATGGGTCAGATGATAGAGGATATACGCCTTGCCACCGGATGCAGCAGACCCGTTACGCTCTGTAACCGCGCGGGCGGCATGATCCCCGACCCCGAGCAGGTGCTCGAGGCAATAGCAAAATCAGCGGAGGTGAATGAATAATGACCGTTTTTGAGAGACCGAAATCACTTGCGGATGTGCCGCTGCATTACTGCCCCGGCTGCACCCACGGCATAATTCACCGCCTTGTTGCCGAGGCGATAGACGAGCTTGGCATTGAGGGCAGGACGATAGGCGTTGCCCCCGTCGGCTGCGCCGTCATGGCTTATGACTACTTCACCTGCGACATGGTGGAGGCTGCCCACGGCAGAGCGCCCGCCGTTGCGACGGGTCTTAAAAGAGCGCTGCCCGAGAATATCATATTCACCTATCAGGGTGACGGCGACCTTGCCTCAATAGGCATGGCGGAGACCGTCCACTCCGCGACAAGGAACGAAAACATAACCGTCATATTTGTCAATAACGCAATATACGGAATGACAGGCGGTCAGATGGCTCCCACGTCGCTGCCCGGTCAGGTCACTCAGACCTCGCCCTACGGCAGGGACGTCAAGACCGCGGGTTTCCCGATAAGGGTCTGCGAGCTGCTTGCCACCCTCGACGGCCCCGAATACATAGAGCGCGTCGCCGTCAACAATGTCAAGAATGTAAAGAACGCAAAGAAAGCGATCCTCAAGGCGTTTAAGAATCAGGTCGAGGGCAAGGGCTTCTCGCTCATCGAGGTCGTATCCTCCTGCCCGACCAACTGGGGCATGACCCCCACCGCCGCACTTGAATGGGTCGAGAATAAGATGCTGCCCTATTACCCGCTCGGCGTGTATAAGGACAGATCCGCCGAGAGCAAGGAGGGCTGAAAATGACTACTCAGATACTTATAGCGGGATTCGGCGGCCAGGGCGTGCTCTTCGCCGGCAAATTCCTTGCATACAAAGGCCTCTCGGAGGGCAGAGAGGTGAGCTGGCTCCCCTCATACGGCCCCGAGATGAGAGGCGGCACGGCGAACTGCTCGGTCATCCTGAGCGATGAGCCCGTAGGCTCGCCGATAGTGGCGAAGCCCGACGTGCTTATGGCGATGAACCTGCCCTCGTTTGACAAATATGAGAGCAGCGTAGTCCCCGGCGGCTATGTCTTTGTGGACAGCACCCTTATCGCCCGCAAGGCACAGCGCACGGACATCAAGGCGTTCTATATCCCCGCCACCAAGATGGCGGCGCAGGCAGGCACGCCCACGCTTGCCAACATGATAATCGTCGGCAAGATGATGAAGGAGAGCGGCGCGGTCAGCCTTGAGGGGCTGGAGGCGACAATGAAGAAATTCGTGCCCGCAAAGCACGCCGACCTCGTCGACGCGAATATGAACGCCATAATGGCGGGCTATAACTACGCCGACTGAATAAAATAAATGTAAAAAATCGCTCTGCCGTGAGCCGTGAGGCCGCAGCAGGGCGATTTTGCTATACATTATATTATTAATGAATGAGGAGCAAGTTTGCAAGTGAGAAGTAGATGATGAGCGTGATAATGTCGACTATCGTGGTTATCATCGGGCCTGCCATGAGGGCGGGGTCGAGCTTTATGAGCTTCGCAATGATAGGCAGTGTGCAGCCGATGAGCTTCGCAACGATAACAGCGCAGAACATTGCAAGCGACACGACAAAGAACATTTGTAATGTGCCGTCGCAGAACAGGTACATTCGCAGGATATTCACCGCTCCGAGCGCCGTGCCGCAAAGGACGGCAACTCGCAGCTCCTTGAACACTATCTTGAAATAATCTCTGGGCTCGAGCTTGCCGACGGCAAGACCGCGGATGATAAGGGTGGATACCTGGTTGCCTGCGTTTCCGCCGGTATCCATGAGCATGGGAATGGCGGCGGTCAGGGTGGTGAAGCCCGCGAGCAGCGCCTCATAGCCCTCGATTATCTTGCCGGTGAAGGTGCCGGATACCATAAGTATCAGCAGCCAGATGATACGGTTCCTTGTCTGCTTGAAAACGCCGGTCTTGAGGTAATCGTCGTCCGAAGGGGCGATAAGAGCCATCTTCTCAAAGTCCTCGGTGGTCTCCTCTTCAATGACATCAACAACGTCATCGACGGTGATTATGCCGACAAGGCGGTTTTCGTTATCGACAACGGGTACGCTCAAAAGGTCGTATTTCTTAACGACCTCTGCCACGACCTCCTGGTCGTCAAGGGTGTTGACGGAGATGAGCTGGGCGTCGTCCTCCATAATATCGCCGACGAGGGCATTCTCATCGCAAAGCAGCAGTGAGAGCAGCGGCACGCTGCCGAGCAGGTGCCTCTCGCGGTCGGTGCAGTAGCAGGTGTAGACAGTCTCTTTGTCTACGCCTGTTTTTCTTATCTGCTCTATCGCCTGTGAGGCGGTGAAATTCGTGTGGAGCTGCACCATCTCAATGGTCATTATGCTGCCGGCGCTGTCCTCGGGGTATTTTAAGAATCTGTTTATCAGCTTGCGGGTCTCGGGGTCGGAGTGGGCAAGCACACGGGTGACGACGTTGGCGGGCATCTCCTCAAGGAAATCGACCGTATCGTCGAGAAACATTTCGTTGAGCAGGCGCTCAAGCTCGGCGTCGTTTATCATTCGCACGAGGTCGGTCTGCGTGTCGGATTCGAGGTAGGCAAAGACCTCTGCCGAGAGATCCTTTGGCAGCACGCGGAAGACAAAGAGTCTGTCCGCCGGCTCCAGCTCCTCCATAATGGTCGCTATATCGACCACGTTCATTTCGATCAGGATGTCACGCAGCGCTGAGATCTCGCCCTCAAAGATGAGCTTCCTTATGCTGTGGAGCATGAATTCGTTGGTGTCCATAAAAAAACGTCTCCTTTCTTCACCGACAGGGTCGGCTCCGCAAAGGCGACGCAAAACGAATAGAAGCGATCAAACGGATCACTTATATGGCGATAAAGGCGGCGCCGCCCCTGCGATATGAATTTAAAAAGCTCCTACTTCGAGGGTTAGGGGTATCGGAACCTGCCATTATTTTCACCACACTTTTCATAATTATTTTTTTACAACCCAATGTTACACCCAAAATCGCCTCAAGTCAAGTGAAATCGCAAAAAAATCCGTAAAAATAAAATATTCGGTAAAATTGCCGAAAAAGCGAGCTACAGGGGGTATTTTGAACGAAAACGGGGGAATTACGGGCGAAAATTTAGTTTTCGGCGAATATCGCCGTAAGGCAAACGGCTTTAAGAAAGGCGGCGTTTGCGCTTAGGGTGAGAGAAAGGAGATGCGCGATGAAGAAATTGAGCGAAAAAGAGGCGCTTTTTTGCGCCTACGCCGCAGAGGGGGCGGATCCGAGGGGATGCGCCGCAAGGGCGGGGTATTCGGTCGTGCCGTCGAGGGCGGCGGCGCGCCTGCTCGCCCGTGAGGATATCCGAAACCGCATAAAGCAATTGCAGGAGGAGCGGCAAAGCTGCTCAAGGGTCGAGAGCGGGCTTCGCAAGCTGGCGTTCGGCTCGTCGGCGGACGCATTCAAGCTGCTGCTCGGCGGAGAGGAGCTGAGCGCCGAGGATATCGAGCGGCTCGACCTTTTTAACGTCTCGGATATCAAGAGACCGAAGGGCGGCGGGCTGGAGATTAAATTCTATGACCGCCTAAAGGCGATGGAGAGGCTCACAGCCATCGGCGGGGGAGTTGAAGCGGCGCAGAGCAGCTTTGCGGGCGCGCTAATGGAGGGCGCACGGCTGCTCGGCGGGGAGGCGGAGGATTGAAGAAGCAGGAATTCGCGCCTTTTTCCGCAAAACAGACCGCTGCGCTCTGTTGGTGGGTGGACGGCAGCCCTTACAGCGGCTGCGACGGCATAATCTGCGACGGGGCGGTGCGCTCGGGCAAGACCCTGTGCACCTCGGTGTCGTTTGTGGCGTGGGCGTTCTCGGCGTTCAGCGACCGCTCGTTCGCCCTTTGCGGCAAGACGATAGCCTCGCTGCGGCGCAATGTTGTCACCTCGCTCCTGCCCGTGCTGCGGGAGCTCGGCTTTGACTGCGCCGAGAAATATTCACGTAACCTTATAGAGATATCCTGCGGTGGGCATATGAACCGCTTCTATCTCTTCGGTGGCAAGGACGAGGGCTCGGCGGCGCTGATACAGGGTATGACCCTCGCGGGCGTGCTGCTTGACGAGGTCACGCTGATGCCCCGCTCATTCGTCGAGCAGGCGCTTGCCCGCTGCTCGGTTGAGGGCTCAAAGCTCTGGTTCAACTGCAACCCCGAGCACCCGATGCACTGGTTTCATGAGGAGTGGGTAAAGAAGCACAGGGAGAAAAACTGCCTCTATCTGCACTTCACGATGCGGGATAATCCCTCGCTCACGCCCGCGATAATCGACCGCTATGAGAAGCTGTATTCCGGCGCGTTCTATGAGCGGTTCGTGCTCGGCAGGTGGGTCGCCGCCCAGGGCAGCGTATATCCGATGTTCTCTCAGAGCGCCCATGTCAAAGAGCCGCCGCAGGGATTTGAGAAATTCTATATCTCCTGTGATTACGGCACAGTCAACCCGTCGTCCTTCGGCCTTTGGGGACTGAGCGCAGGGGTGTGGTACCGCATAGGCGAATACTACTACGACTCCCGCAGGGTGGGCGAGCAACGTACGGACAGCGAGCATTACTCCGCCCTGCTCGACCTTGCGGGCGGGCGCAAAATCGAGGCGGTCATAGTCGACCCCTCGGCGGCGAGCTTCATCGAGTGCATCAGGCGCGACGGCCGCTTCACCGTCATCCCCGCAAGGAACGATGTGCTCGACGGCATCCGCCGAGTCTCCGACAGCCTCAAAAGCGGCAGGATCCTTTTCTCCCCCGCCTGCCGTGATTCGATAAGGGAATTCGGTCTTTACCGCTGGGAGGAGAACTCCGCAAAGGACGCGGTGAGGAAGGAAAACGATCACGCAATGGACGATATCCGCTATTTTGTATCCACGGTGCTGAATGAGGATGCGGACGACGGATTCTTTGCCGTTGCGGCAAGGAGGTGCTGAAATAGGCATTTTTAAGGACAGAAAAGCGGCGAGGATATCCGCACCCGTCGCTCAAAACAGGGGCAGGCATATATTCGGGATGCTCGACGATTATGTGCCGCTCGGCGCGCCGCAGACGAGGCTCTATTATGCCCTGCGGGAGGCTGTGCCGATAATCGACGCGGCGGTATTCAAGATAGTGCGTCTTGTGGGCGGCTTCACGGTGGAGTGCGGAGACAAGGCGGCTCAAAGGGAACTGCGGGATTTCATCGAGGATGTGCCCGTGGGCGGCAACCGCATGGGTATGTCGACGTTCATCTCAAGCTATCTTGAGCAGCTGCTGACCTGTGGCACGGCGGTCGGCGAGATAATTACCGACACCGAGGGCACTCCGAGGGCGCTTTTTAACACGCCGCCCGACGATATAACTCTCAAAAGGAATAAAAACGGCGTTGATATCGACATTTTCACGGGCTGCGGGCCGGGGATGAGACGGGTAGCCCGGCAGGAGCTCTGCCTGCTCAGCGTGCTTGACCCTCAGCCGGGTGCGCTCACGGGCACTTCACTGCTCAAGGGTCTGCCGTTCGTCAGCTCGGTGCTGCTCAAGATATTCGAGAGCATCGGCGCGAATTGGGAGAGGGTAGGCAACCTGCGCTTCGCCGTCACCTATAACCCGAAGAACGACGCTATAGACCGCGCCTACGCCAAGGACAGAGCCCTGCAGGTCGCCAGAGAGTGGGGCGAGGCGATGCAGAGCGGCTCGGAGATAAGGGATTTTGTGGCGGTCGGCGACGTGCAGATAAAGGTCATCGGAGCGGACAATCAGATACTTGACAGCGAGGTGCCCGTGCGCCAGCTTCTGGAGCAGATAGTTGCCAAGACGGGGCTGCCGCCCTTTATGCTCGGCCTTTCGTGGTCGAGCACGGAGAGAATGTCCTCTCAACAGGCGGACGCTCTCACCAGCGAGCTTGAGGCGTATCGCCGCATACTCACGCCCGTCATCAGGAGGATATGCACGGCGTTCCTGCGAAGCAGGGGCTACGGCTGCACCGCCGAGGTCGTCTGGGACGACATCACGCTCCAGGACGAGGTAGAGCAGAGCAAGGCCGCCCTCTATAGGGCGCAGGCCAAGAAACTTAACGGAGGCGAATAAATGGAAAACAATAATCGTAATAAGCTGCCCGACAAGGAGCTGGAGCTTATCGGCAGATTTGCGAGGAAAAAGCTCTCAAGGGACGAGCTTTACACATTCCCGCTCATTTTGTGCGACAACGAGATAGACCGCGACAACGAGAAATTCACTATCCCCGCCCTCAAAACTCTGGCGGAGCTTTTTGTCGGCAAGAGCGGCATATTTGACCACAACATGAGCGGCAAGGATCAGACGGCGAGGATATACTCAGCCGTGGTCGTCAGCGACCCGGAGAAAAAGACGGCGGACGGCGAGCCGTACACCTACATTCAGGCAAAGGCCTATATGGTCCGCACCGACAAAAACAAGGATCTCATCGCTGAGATCGACGCGGGCATCAAAAAAGAGACCAGCGTCGGCTGCAGCGTGAGGGATATAAGCTGCTCCATCTGCGGCAAAAACATCAAGACCGAGGGCTGCGAGCATCAGAAGGGCAAGTATTACGGCGGCAAGCTCTGCTGCTATCTGCTCTCCGAGCCTGCGGACGCCTACGAATGGTCGTTTGTGGCGGTGCCCGCTCAGAGAAATGCGGGGGTCATGAAATCATTTGAGGCGGGCAGGAGAAGCGCCTCTCAGGAGGAGCTTGCCCGCTTCGCCGAGGCTTACAGAGCCGAGCTGCGTTCGGAGATAATCAAGAATGCGGCAAGGGTACTCCCGACGATGAGGAGCGAGACTCTTGAGGATATCTGCTCCGTGCTCGACCTGCGCCGTCTGCGTGATATGCGTGAGGCGTTTGCCGCAAAAGCGGCGCAGGAGCTGCCGCTGATAAGGCAGCTTGCCCCGACGGAGCAGACGGAGACACTCGAAAATTCCGAATACAAAATTTAAGGAGGAAACAAAATGTCAGTATCATTCGGCGGTTTCAACGCAAACACCGCAACATTCAAGGTCGGCTCGGCCATAGCTGCGGGCACTCCCGTGGAGATGGACGGCAGCGGCAAGGTCAAGGCGAGCGCCGACGGCAAGGCGTTCTGCGGCATAGCCGCGGCGAGCGACGATGCATACGCCTCGGTGCAGCTCAGCGGAGCGGTTACCGTGAAATGCAGCGGCACCGCACCGTCTGCGGGCTACGCAAAGCTCGCCTCGGACGGTAATGGCGTCAAGGCGGACACGGCCAACGGCAGGGAATACCTCGTGCTTGAGGTCGATTCGACCGCGGGCACCGTTACATTCCTGCTCTGATAATTGAAAGGAGAGATAAAATGTCAGCATTTGATAATGTAAAGCTGGAAAAGGGACTTTACTCGGCGGGCAACTTCACCAAGGCTCTCGAAAGCCTTGACCCGAGCGAGAATTACAAGGGTACTCCGCTCGAGGGGCTGGACGCATATCAGCGCCAGCTCAAGAGATTCGGCATCAGGGTCGGCGGCGCGGGCAGCGACATAGTCGATAAATTCTTCGCTTGCAGCGACAGCGCCGTGCTCTTCCCCGAATACGTCTCAAGGGCGGTGAAGCAGGGGCTTGAGCAGGAGGATATCCTGCCCGGCATCGTTGCGACAGCCACGGTGTTCAACGGCCTCGACTACCGCTCGGTCTCCTCTGTCCCGACGGATGAAGAGAAGGAGCTGAAGGTGGTCAAGGAGGGCGCGTTCATTCCCGAGACCAATATCAGGATGAAAGAGAATCTTGTGAAGCTGCGTAAGAGGGGCAGAGCGCTCGTCGCCTCGTATGAGGCGGTCAGATATCAGCGTCTCGACCTGTTCACCGTTACGCTCAGGCAGATAGGCGCGTACATTGCACGCACCCTGCTCGGCGACGCTATCGACGTGCTTGAGAACGGCGACGGCAACGGCAACGCCGCCTCGGTGGTAAAGTGTGCGGAGAACGGCGCTCTCGCCTACCCCGACCTCATCTCCTTCTGGAACGGCTTCGATCCCTATGAGCTGAACACCGTTATCGCAAGCCCCGACATGATGGCGGCGATACTTAACATGACCCAGTTCAGGGACGCCGCGGCGGGGCTCAGCTTCCACGGCACGGGCAAGGCGGTGACACCCCTCGGAGCAAAGCTGCTCAAGTCCTCCGCCGTCGGTACGGGCAAGCTCATCGGTCTCGACAAATCCGCCGCCCTTGAGATGGTCAAGACCGGCGACGTGGCGACCGAGTATGACAAGCTCATCGACCGCCAGCTCGAGCGTGCGGTAATAAGCTGCACGGCGGGCTTTGCAAAGATATTCGACGGGGCATCAAAGGTGCTTTCCGTCTGACGGAGGGATAATTTTGACAGACACTCTGACCGTGCTTAACGCAATGAAAGAGTATTATTCGCCCGACGGGGATACGCAGGAGCTGCTGCCGATGTGCGAGGCGGCGTGCAGAGAGCTTGCTCCGAGGGTAAGGCCAGATGCGGATCTCGGCGACATACGCCTGATAAATGCGGCGGCGGCCTTTGCATACCGCAGATTTTGCATTAAAAGGCTGTTTGACGACGGTGGGGTGACTTCGTTCAAGGCGGGTGACGTTGCGGTGAATGTTTCGCGCAGGGAGCTTGCCGATTACGCCCAAAAAGAAAAAACCGAGGCTCTCGCGGCCGCCGCACCGCTGCTCAGGGATGAAGAATTCCACTTCGGGCAGGTGAAAGTATGAAACTTGCGCCGCTTTTTGACCGCTATGCGACCGCGGCGAGCCTGATGACCGCCGACAATGCGAGCGCCGCCGATATGCGGGCGTTCATCAGCCCGCTGCGCTACAAAAACAAGATGTATCTCTACGGCGTGAATACCGAGATAGGCTATAATTCGCAGGGGCACTACCTCTATATCGGCCCGCCCGACCCCGATTTGACCGCAGCGCCGCAGAATTCGTATATCGCCGCGGCCGGCAAGAAATTCAGGGTCGACAGAGCCGAAAAGGTCTATAACGGCGACGAGATTTTCTACATTTGGGCGATAATCCGCGAGATAGTGGAGATAGAATAGGAGTGAGCAAATGAGCGAAATAAGCGCGCTGCCCTCAAGCATCGTTGAGTGGCTCGAGGGCAGAGAAGATCTGGATTATATCAAGTTTCTGACCGAATTCCCGCCGATAAAAAAGGCCGTGCCTCTGAAAAAAACGACGGTTGCCGTCGGCATCAAGGGGATGAAGATAGTCGATTCCTTCGTCGAGAACGACGAGGGAGTGCTTGTCAAAAACGAATACTGCCGCAAGGCGGAGATAACGCTGCGCCTGTCCATACACGCCCCGCTCTCCTCGGGCGGCGCAGCCTGTCACGAGGCCTTCACCGACATTATCGACTGTCTGACCTTTGACTCGGCGCTGGATATCGTAAGCTCGGGGTGCGAAAACATAACCGCCGACCGCGACACGGACGCATTCGTGCTCAGTGCATGGCTGACGGTCAACGCCTCGCTGTGCCCCGCAGCTGCATCGAGCCTCGACTTCCCGTCGTTCCTGAGCAAGGAGCTGCTGTGCGGCTCGCATATCAACAACAGCGACATCCACCTCTCGCCGGAGCAGCGGGTGAAGCTGGATACACCGTATCAGCTCGGCACATATTTCGGCACGGGGGACTCAACGCAGAGCGTGACGGTCGGCTTCAAGCCGTCAAGGCTGCTGGTGTTTGCAAACGGTCTGCCGCTTTTCGCTCCGAACGGTTCGACGGGCAAGAGCTACGCCCTGTGCGGCGCCGCTTTCGGGGATTACGCCACCCTCGGCGTCACTCTGACGGAGAAAGGCTTCAAAGTCAGCAGCACGGAGTCGCTCACGGTGCGCTCCTGCTCGCCGCTGCTCAACGACCTCGGCACGACCTATGCGTACGCAGCATTCAGATGATAAAAAATTCAGGGCGAGAGTTAAACTCTCGCCCTGGTTGCGGTTTCCATAATTAAAATGTTATTTGCACAAAACAAAGCGTCAGGCGGAGATTAAACATTATTGTTCTGCTACTGCAAATGATATGGTGACTTTCTCAAACAAATTGTCGGAGATATAATCTGCAACGTTTTCGTTTACGGCAACGTCGCTGTAATATACAAGTGTACAGCTTTTGTAATTCGGCAAGACGATACTTAATGCTATATTTCGGACTTGCTGAATATACGAGTTTATAACATTCCAATCCGGCTCTCCGGCACCGCGGGCACTTTCGGGGTAGGGGATTGCCATACTGTTGTTATATTCATAACCGTCTGCAAAGCCATCTTCGTTTTCCGAATAGTTGGTTGCAGATTTTTTAAGAGCGTATTTATCGCCGCTGATATCCCAAAGCGCCGTTGCGTTGCCGCCGGCAGTGCCGCTCGAGGTGCCGTAAGTCTCGGCAAGAACCATAGAAGTACCTTTGACAAAGGCAAAATGCGTGCTGACGCTTCCGCTGCCTGCAAAGCCGAGCATTTCGGTGTCTGTGAATTCCACGATTCGACCGTTTAAGTAGGTCACAAGCATAAACGGATAGTCCGGTGAAGAAACGGGCGAAAACGCAACCTCGGGGATACCGTTATCGTCCATGTCGCAGATATAGGCAGAGCAGGCATCCATGAAGTCGCATTCTTTAATATAATCTTTTAGGTAGTTGGTTATTGCTCTGCTCCAAGAGGTGCTGAAGCTGATCTTGCAGCCGCTCAAAGTTTTTCTCAAGCTGACGGCGTCGCCCCATTTTATTGAGTCGTTATCATCAAGGTTCAATTTTTTGAGCCGGGTGAGGGCGGAGAGAGCGGAAATATCCCTGATATTGTTGCCGCTCAAGTCAAGGCTTTCCAGGTTTAAGCATTTACTGAGTGCCGCAAGGCGGGAATCACTGAAACTGCCGCTAATCTTCAATTCTCTGAGGTCGGTGTAGTTAGCCAGATCATCAAAATCTTCATCTGTCGGATCCTGAAGAACCAGGCTTGCGAGGGAATAATCTTTTGACTCGGAAGTTGTTTCTGCCGAAGTGATTTCTGTCGGGGTTGTTTCTTTTTCGTGATTGAAAATTCTATTATAGTTTAATGCGAAAGTAACAAGAATTGCGACTCCGAGCGCAACGCCCACCACCGCTGCGATCAATCGTAGCAGGTTAATTTCCTTTTTCATATGTAACTCCTCATTTCACGATTGTTGTGTCAAATGTAGCGACTCAACATAAGTATCAATTACGATTTTTATAAGCGGATTACTTTTTGGATTTATTAGCGAGCGGGGAAACGCAAACACTCGTTGTCGAGATAGCTGTTGTATTTTTGATAGAATTCATCCTTGCTAAGATAAAGAGCCTCGTCAGGCAAGGGGATATAATCTTCAAAGGCTAAGTAAAAGTCGAATGTGTCACTTACACGATAGTATTGCTCGCTGTTGTCATCCAGGGCAGAAAAATAGCTCCAAATAAGCTCTGTATTTGATCCGTTGTACCGATAAACACTGCCGTTAAGTACAAAAGAGTCTACATAATATAAATGAAATAAATAGGAACCGTTGACCTTAACGATTGCGAACTTTTGCTGGGTGCGATGATCGCCGCAGTCTTTGGTAGCGTATACTTGCTTTACATCTTTACCATCGGTGTCAAGAACATATACCAATTGATAAGAGAGGGATTCGTCGCTCATAAATTGAGCGGAGATTATGCATTCTTCTATTCCGTCACCGTCAAGATCAATAAAGTCAACGGTTTTGCTTCCGTTATACATACTTCCGGGGTAAAGGTCTTCTGACAGAGGCTCAAAAAATTTTTTGCCTGCATTACTGGTAATATAGGATAAATATATCTGTTTGAAATTGGCTGTGCTGGTGCTTGCGACAGCGGATGTTACTTTGGCTACCTCTGTGGCACTTGGTTCGGCAGAAACTGTTGTGTATAATTCCGTTGTGCTCTGAGTATCAGCCTTTGATTCGGCAGTTGTTTCTTTTTCGTGATTGAAAATTCTATTATAGTTTAATGCAAAAGTAACAAGAATTGCAACTCCGAGCGCAACGCCCACCACCGCTGCAATCAATCGCAGAAGGTTAATTTCCTTTTTCATATGTAACTCCTCTCCTTCGTGTTTAAGGGCCGAACAGTAGATAATCAGCAATGAAATGGTGTTTTAATTGCCGCAATCGGCCTTACATAAATATAGACAAAAATCAGCAAAAACGGTTCACTATTAAAGCGAATTGTTTAAATATTTTACATAAATTTATCAAGCTCGGCGGCGACGATCGGGTTCTTTTTGAACTTGGGGTTATCGTAGAATTTGCCGCGGGCGATAACTTTTTCAACGTTGCGGAGCGCGCGCAGATCATCGAGCGGGTTCTCCGCAGTGACTATCATATCGGCGCTCTTGCCCTTGGCGATGGTGCCTGTCACGTCGCCGAGACCCGCAAGCTCCGCGCTCCTTGCCGTGGCGGTGTAGAGGGCGAAGGAATTCGACACGCCGACGAATTTGTGGAAGTAGTAAAGCTCTCTCCAAAAGTCGTACTGAGTTATCCACGGGCAGCCGACGTCGTTGCCGAGCACGACGGGGATGTCGTTCTCAAGTGCGGCTTTGGCGCACTCGATTATGCCCTCAAAGACGACGTTGCCGTTGTATTGCTCGACCTCCGAGGCATTGGAAACGCTGCGATCAAAGAGCGCATAGGGCAGCGCAGGGGAGATGGTGGTGCAGAGGAATGCGCCCCTCTCGCGGAACAGCTCGATTATATGCTTGTCGGGCTTTGCACCGTGCTCGATGGAGTCGACACCGTTCTCAAGGGCGACGCGCACGCCCTCGGGGGATTCGACGTGGGCGGCGACGGTGTAGCCCGCTTCATGAGCCTTGTCGCAGACCGCCTTGACCATCTCGGGCGGCATTTTAAGCTCGCCGGGGACGCCCTTCTCTTTGGCATCGAGCACTCCGCCGGTTATCATCAGCTTGACGATATCGACCTTCTCTTTCTCAGCCTCTTCAAGGCAGGCGAGAGCCTCGTCAATATTGTGAGCAGCTATCGCAACGGAGCCCGCCATGTGGCCTCCGGGCACGGAGATGCCCTGATTTGCGGCGAGGATCCTGGGGCCGTCCTTGCGCCCCGCCGTTATTTCGTCTCTGAGGCGGGTGTCGAAATCTGCAAGGCCGCCGACGGTGCGGATGGTCGTGACGCCGCTGAGCAGCTCGAGCTTCGCAAAGGAGGCGACCATTTTGTATGCCACTGCCTTGGTCAGTCCGGTGCTCATTATCGTCTTGACGAGCTTCTCGTTGTCGCGCTGCTTCTTCTGCGGCTTGCCGTTGCCCGCAAGATGCACATGCATATTGATAAGACCGGGCATTATGTATTTGCCCTTTAAGTCGACCTTGGTGTAGCCGTAGGGCACAGCCTTATTCGGCATGATATCAACGATCTTCTCGCCGTCCGTCAGGACAGCAAGGCCCTCTTTGGGCTGCATATCCTTTGTGCCGTCGAGTATCTTGCCGTTCACAAATGCGTATTTCATATCTTTTCCTCTCTTTCCGTAAAGGCCTTGAACGTATTATAGCAAATAAAGCAATAGATTTCAAGACGAGACGCCGTTTTATCAAAGATATCAGAGGTTGAAAAATACGGCGGGATATGTTAGAATATCGGCATAGAATTAGGGAAAGAGGCGTTAAAATGAAATTGATCAGCGTTTTTCTTGCACTTGTGTCACTTGTTTCCGGGCATATCATACAGGCGGATATACGCATCCATCCGGAGAAGTACAACCTGATGACGATAGACACCTCAAATCTGCCCGAGCCTGTTGAGGCGCCGACGGTGGACGACTTTGTGCAGCTCAGCGAGGTGAATATGCATTACCGCATCTACGGCGAGGGAGGGGCGCCGCTTATCCTTATCCACGGCAACGGCGGCAGCGTGAATTCGCTCGCAACGGCGGCACGCTACCTTGCAAACGATTACACCGTTTATGTCACCGAGAGCCGCTGCCACGGCCAAAGCAGCGACCCCGGGGTGATTTCGTATGAGCTGATGGCGAAGGATATTGCCGAATTCGCCGCCGCAATGGGGATAAAGAAGCCCATAGTGATGGGTCACAGCGACGGGGCGATAATTGCGCTTGCCCTCGCTGCCGATCATCCCGAGCTGCCGGGGGCGATAATTGTCTGCGGAGCGAACTCCGACCCGTCGACCTTCTGGCCGTATTTCCCCGCCGGGGTGAGGATACGCAACGCCGTGCGCAGGGATAAGCTCAACGAGCTGATGCTCAACGAGCCTCACTTCACGGCGGAATACCTTGCAAAAATCAACTGCCCCGCCTATATCGTCAGCGGTGAATTCGATATAATGCGCCAGACCGATACGGTCTTTATACGCGACAGCGTGCCGGGCAGCGACATGGCGATCATAAAGGGAGCGGATCACAGCTCCTATATCTCCCGTGACGGAGGGCAGGCATATGCCCTTGCCGTAGAATGGCTGAAACAAAAAGGATTATAAAAAAATTATCGGAGTGTGCCGAATGCATACTCCGATTTTTTTAACAAAGGTTTATTATCATCAGTGAGGCGATGCCGAGTAGCAGCCCGCAGACGCTGCGGGCGGTCAGCTTCTCCTTGAAGAATATTGCCGCCGTGACAGCGGAGATTATCGTTGCGCCGCCGTCGTTTATCGGGAACATCACCGCCGAGGGGACTGCTCTGCCCGCAACGGTCGCAAGCTGATTTATCACGAGCAGGATGCCCGAGAGTATTATGCCGTAGAGAAAGAGCTTCTTCGGCATCTTTTTAATTTCGTCGGTGCTGCGGCTGCGGGCAAGGCGCAGGAGCAGGCAGGCAAGCATCCCGACCCCGACAAGCCCGAACGCAAGGAATGAGAATACGCTCGCGCTCACATCGGGCAGGAATTTGGAAAACATCTTTTGCGCCACCATTATCATGCCGTTTGAGAGCATACTGCCGAGCAGCAGGAGCAGAGTCCTCGGCGTGAAGGCGCCTTTTTGTTCCTTGGAATAGCCGATGAGCAGCCAGCCCGAGAATATCAGCACGGCAATGCCGACAAACTGCACGGGGCGCATCGGCTCGTCAAACATGAATATGCCCGCAATGCAGGGCAGCAGCAGACCCGCCGAGCCGGCGAGGGAGGCGAGCACCATTACGCCGCTTTTCAGCGCTTCGAGGCCGCAATAGAGATTCAGCGCGAGCGAAAGCGCGCCGAGCGCCGAGATGCCGAATGCGGGCAGGCTGATGCCGCCGACGCCCTCCGCGAGCAGCAGAATCAGCGCCGCACCGCCCGCCAACAGATAGCTGTAGGCGCCGTAAAGGAAGTATGCCGCCGCGCCGTTGACCATGCCGCTTGTCTTTTTGTTAAAGTAGCTCTGCGGGAAGCGCAGCAGCAGGATTGCCGCGAGAAAAATATAATCTTTCATCATTTTATAACTACCACCGTGTTGGGCTGCATCGTGAGCGTGAAGTGGCCGCCGTCGGGGGCAATGCTCAGATAGGGGGTCATGTCGCGGCTCTCGTCAAGCAGCGAAACGGTCCTCAGCTCATCGCCCGGCAGCTCGACGGTGAAGGAGCGGGGCAGGGCGGCTTCGTCATCCGTGTAATATGTCACGACGGTCACGGTCTTGCCGTCCTTTACCGCGGCAGCGGCGTAGATATCGGGCACGTCGCACTCCGTTTTGCATTCGTCGCCCGCCGCAAGCAGCTCGCCCCAGGCGTTCAGGGCGTGATAGCCCTTGAGCGGCTCGAGGGTGCCGAACGAAAACAGACCGTTCATGGTGGAGTTTATTCGGGCGTCATAATACATGAGCATATCGACCGCCTCGCGCTGGCAGGCGGCCATCACTGCGCTTATCATTGCGGCGCCCTTCATCGACAGCTCCGTTTGCAGGCTGTTTTTCCACTCCTCTCCGCTCCAGCCGCGGACATAATTCCACTCGTCGAGTATGCTTTCGGCTTCTGTGTAGCCGAA
>ULVN01126449.1_pt1 | contig 18351 bp, 9 predicted proteins | sample 1959491 | NCBI WGS metagenome assembly ULVN01 (sample SAMEA4835787, study PRJEB28245) | human gut metagenome | biome: gut microbiome; material: fecal sample | place: Denmark | collected 2008 | reverse complement strand
TGATCCCTCCCGGGAATGACTGTCTGCTGCCTGCCGCTATCGTCATCTCGAGCGGGGCTGCCTGCCGTTATGAGTGATAGATACTCATCTCTATTGAAACGCTGAGTCGAGAGATCTCCTGCCGCCACGGGGCCTCCTCACTTCGGTGTGAGATTTCTCCACTCCGCTCCGACCATCGAAATGACGGGGTGTAGGGCAGCGTTTTCGTCAATTGATCCCTCCCGGGAATGACTGTCTGCTGCCTGCCGCTATCGTCATCTCGAGCGGGGCTGCCTGCCGTTATGAGTGATAGATACTCATTTCTATTGAAACGCTGAGTCGAGAGATCTCCTGCCGCCATGGGGCCTCCTCACTTCGGCGTGAGATTTCTCCACTCCGCTTCGACCGTCGAAATGACGGGATGCGGAGCAGCGTTTTCGTCAATTGATCCCTCCCGGGAATGACTGTCTGGCGCGGGGCAGAGTACTTGTCAATTCGCACCTTGTAAACTAACCCATTGTCTACCCATCTGACCGAAGCTCCATCATTTCCTCACAGTCCCTTTTCTTTCAGGAATTCGTGATTCTTACAAATCCGCCGCCGAATTTGGTGTGTTTCAGCCAGTTTCCCAGGTTGAACACATGGGGTTTTCCCTCATCCCAAAGGGTGCAGTAAATGCCGTCGTCCTTTTCTTCCATTTTCACCAGGGGCATCCAGTGCCAGTGGTAGGGGATAGGCTCGCCGCCGCTGTGGAGATTCAGGAAACCGATGGGGCAGTCCGCTTCCAGCCCTTCCCGGATGAAGGCTGCCACCTTGGGAAGCTTGGGGGCCAGGAGACGGATGGAGGGGATAGGCAGGGCTTCCACATTTCCTTTAAGCCCTCTCTCCTTCATGTAGGCGGAAAGGCCTTCCTTCAGCCAGCGGGTCTTATAGAGACCGTGCATGCGGGGCGTGGCGTATTTCCATATATCCAGCATAATGGCAAGGGCCTCTTCCCTTGTTTCCACCTTCTGCCCCCACTGCTTCCGCTCGATATAGGCGGCCATCATGCTGCCGGCCGTAGGGCCGCAGCCTGCCAGCTTCTGCCTTTTTTCCGGATACCATTCCTGGTTGTACCCCAGCACGTCTTTTCCATTTTCCTGAATAGTCACCCAATCGGGATGACGGATTTCAACCATATTGTTTTCCTTTCTCAGGGAAGCGCCACGAAACAGCGCACTCTTTGCTTCCTGCAGTCCATACAAGCCATAGGAAAGCAGCCCATGCATGTATCGGTGCTTCCTCAGGTAATGTTTACTTCTTTCAAAAGATTTCTAATCACATAGCCTGCCATCATCATGCCCGACACCGGCGGCACGAAGGAAGTGGACCCCGGTGCATGGCCTTCGCCTATGGGCTTATGGGGCAGTTCCTTGGAATACACCACCATCAGATGGCGCACCCGGCGATCCTTCAGCTCCCGCCGCATCTTCCTTGCCAGATGGCACACGGAGGTCTTACTAATATCTGCAATCTGCAACATTTCCGGGCGGAGCCGGTTGCCTGTACCCATGGATGAAATTTCCGGAATCTTCAGCTTATAGCAGATTTCCGCAATGGATACCTTCGCCGGCACATCATCAATGGCATCGATAATGAAATCAGCATGAAGATTCTTGATGAAATCTTCATCGCCGGGGCGATAGTACACCGCCATGGCCTTTGCGTCGCAGGCCGGATTCACCCGGTGGGCCCGCTCCACCATCACATCCGCCTTATTGCGGCCGATGGTCGTCCGGTCAGCCACCAGCTGGCGGTTCAGGTTGGAATCCTCCACTGCATCCTTATCAATAAAAATCAAGTGTCCCACGCCGGCGCGGACCAGTGCTTCTGCCGCATAGGAACCGACGCCGCCGATGCCGAAAACGGCCACAGTCTTTGTGGAAAGAAAATCAACGCCCTTTTCACCGATAATGCGGGCGGTACGTACATAAATAGGATCCATCACATACCCTCCGGAATAATTTCAATCCAATATCCGTCAGGGTCATTAATGAAATAAATGCCCATGGCCGGATTTTCAAAGCAGATGCATCCCATGGCCTTATGCTTTTCGTGAGCCGCCTTCATGTCATCCACATCAAAGGCCAGATGGAATTCGTTATCTCCCAGATTGTAAGGTTCCTTCCGGTCCCGAAGCCAGGTCAGCTCCAGCCGGTGCTTCGTTGCGCCATCCCCCAGGTAAGCCAGAATAAAGGAGCCGTCCGGAGCCTTGTACTCACCGGTGACCTTGAGTCCCAGGGCTTCTTCATAAAAAGCGATACTCTTCTTCAAATCGAGCACGTTGAAATTGTTGTGGTTAAACGAAAATTTCATATTTCTCTCCTTTTCAAATATAGAAACTTCAATACATTACAGTATATCACATGACAGGACTAGTTCAAAGAGTTCTTCCGTCAGCCCCCTGGGGAAGCGCTGATTAATTCATAGAGTCTGCTTTTATAAGAATTTTTATGCACTGCTTCGTCATGGGACTCCTTAAATAGCTCGCTATTCGCGTCGTCCCATTCCTTGCATTGCATAAAAATCCAAGAATAAAAGTAGACAGTGATTTAATCAGTGCTTCCCTGGACTGGAGAATGCAGAAGATGCAAAATAAAAAGCATGGGAATGTTTTTACCATTTCCATGCTTTTTGCCTTTATTTCATCAGAAGGAATATCTGATGCCTGCATTCCACTGCCAGGGGGTGGATACTTCACCGCTGGCTGTTCTTTCTACATCGAAGTAGAAGTGGGTGTCATGGCCCAGGTTGAGATTCGTGCCTACGCCGAATTCCCACCAGCCGCCGCCGAGGTCATGGTCGTAGCTGTCGGCAGCGCCGTCTTTGTCCATGTACATATTCACGTCGCCTTTGAAGTCGTAGAGGTAGGAGGCGCGGACATAAACGTGGCCGGCTTTTACGTCTTTACCGAGAGCAAATCCCAGGCGGCCTACCAGGCTGTCAAGGCTGTCCTGATGGACGTGTACGCCTTTGGCGGTGGTGAAGTTGGCAGAGTCTACGCGGCCATAGGTAAGTTCTGCCTGCGGTTCGATCCAGAAGTCATTCTGCCCTTTGAAGCGTTTACCGTATTCAGCGCTGAAAGCGAAGCCGTTGGTGCTGTAGTCGCCGTCACCGGCACCGGCGTAGGTGTCGTATTCGTTTTTCATGTGGGCGTACTTGGCAATGATGTCGATGAAGCTGCCGTCATCGGCCAGGCGGCTACCGTATACAGCGAAGCCGGTGTGTTTGTTTGTGCCGTCGCCATCGCGGAAGCTGCTTTCCCCATCGGTGTAGGAAACGGCGCCGCCGAGGATCCAATCGTCAGAAATTCTGGCATCGTAGCCTAACTGGTAGTAGTTGTACTGGTTCTTAATGCCCAGGTCATTGTACTTGGCTTCGCCTCTGGACATGCGGGTCCACAGTCCGTACTGGCCTTTGCTGTCTCTCAGTTCGCCCAGTCTCTTATTCAGGTCGTTGTTTTCCTGGCGCCAGGTCATGAGGGAAATGACGCCGAGGCCGCTGATGTTTTCGTTGGTGCTGTTCTTTGCCAGGCTGCCGGACAGATTGCCGTTGGCATCCACGGTGCCGCTGTAGGCACCGGCCACTTCGCCTTCATCGGTGGTCACATTGGTGGCTGCAGATTTGCCAGATGCATCGGTTACCACATTGGCCAGTTTCTTCGCTACGGAAGAATCCTTGGCAATGGCATCGGCCATGGCGCCTGTGCCTTTGACAGTGAGGGATTTGATGTCATTGGCTCCCTTAGCTACTTTCACCTTGCTGTCCAGATTATTCGTAGTTACTACGCCATTGTCACTGGACATGTTGGTCAGTACATCCACCGTATGGGCATCGCCTGCCAGGTTCACAGTACCGCCATCTGCCAGTGTCAGGTTGTTCACAAAACTGTCATCGGTACTGGTCCAGGTGGCACCATTGGAGAGGGACAGGGTCATATCTTTAACGGTCGATTTTTTCTCCGGTGCTTTACCATTTTTCAAAATATTACCATTCAGATAAGATTCTGCATTGGCCAGATTCAAATTCACCGTCGAATCAATCACTGTGCCGGAAGTAACCTGGTCATAGTCAAAGGAAATATCGCCATTCATTTTTACAGTACCCTTGCCGTCCCGGTTGATATTAATGATGGACTGGCCACGGGTAGAAATGGCGGTAGGCGCATTGACAGTGAGGTTATTACTGATATTCACCTTGGATCCGGAATAAGCAATGATGCCAATGGCCGGATATTCCCCTTCCACTGGCTCAGTTGCATCGGTGCTGGCATTGATGACAGTATTTTTCGTATTGATATCAATTTCAGCCGGCGGTGTCTGGCTGTTGCTCTGGGCCTGCAGGCCGATGGCATAGTCTGTGCCTTTGGCATTGATGGTCAATGTATCACCATTTACAGTAATTCTAGAACCGCCAAAAAGAGACATCATGCCATATGCATTCTTCCCGGTGGCGGAAATATTTACATTCTGTGTATTGCCATCACCAAGTGTAATCTGTCCGCCCTGCCCAGCGGAATTTCCATCTGCTAAAACTGTATAAACAATATTCTTTCCTGTAATATTAATATTCTCATTTTTTGCAGTCTTCGTTTCATTTACTGTTGCTCTTATCACCGATAAGCCTGTACCCTCAGCATTGCTGAGGTCTACATTCTCTGCCCAAGCCATCTGTGCTCCCCCGCAGACTGTAGTCAGAACCATAGCTGCCAATACTGCATTCCTTACCGTTTTCTTCATATTTTCATCCCCCGAAAACAATAAAAAATGGCTGGAAGATCATCTTCCACCCCGCGGTATGAAGCATATGAATTTATAAAACTGCCGTGGGGATACCCCCCCGGTAAAGGTTGACATATGGAGAGAGGCGCCATATGATTTATGCTGGCTTAATTATAACTCTTTAGCGTTATAAAGTCTATATATTGTTCTATGCGTTATCATCATGGAGTAGATAATTATTTTGAAAGATTGTCATAGATGCGATTAAGAATAGGTTTAAGATTTGAGATTTGAGATTTGAGATTTGAGGTTTGAGAAAGTAGAGACAATCCGACTGTCAGACTTCAGACGGGCGTTGGGACAGGTGGCTTTTCTCTCATATGCGGCAGTCCGCATAGTGCAGGGAGATTTCTCGACTTTGCTCGAAATGACGGTGGAGCCGCTGTGCGGCCGAATTCAAAGGGTTCCGTTCAAAGGGGAAGGTGGACGGGGCCTTCAGCCCCGAAAGTTATTAAGGTTCTCAGTTTTGACGGCCCTTTGGGCCGAAGGTTATGGTGGCGGCTGCGCCGCAGATTTTATAGGCCGCCTGACGGCTAGGGAAGCGCTGATTAAATCACTGTCTGCTTTTATTCTTGGATTTTTATGCAATGCAAGGAATGGGACGACGCGAATAGCCAGCTATTTAAGGAGACTTATGAGGTCGATTGGATAAAAATTCATATGAAATTCGATTCTGCGAATGAATCAGTGCTTCCCTAACCCCTTCCGGCTCGCTGCGCTCGCCACCCACCCCTTAAATAGGGGTGGGCAAGGGCGTTACGGAATTTACTTTTGCGCCACAAGTGCTGCATGACGAAGAGCGTTAGCCCCCTTCCTTTGGAAGACGACAGTCCTGCAGAGGGCTTCTGAGCCGGGCTAATATGTGAGCATAGCCTGCACATTCAGCGAGCACCTTAATGCCCGACGGTGTCGCCGGACGACTGATGATAGCAGGATTTTCTTTGAAAATCCGAGGCCCCGGAGGGGCCTAATGACACATAAAGTATCCTGCGTTATTTTCAGTGTTCCTCAGGGCTATCGCCCAGCTCCTTCCAGAGGAAGGAGCCTGCATTACGTGCTATACGTCCCGCCTCACTCGTCATTCTGAATGAAGTGAAGAATCTTAGTATCAGCCGTTAGCAGCCCATTGGCAAGTAAATACGGTCGATGTGAAGAAGCCGCCTTTCGGCGGTCACGCCAGCATAGAGTATCAGTTTCGTCATGTACTCTCCAGCACCCCTTCGCCACTTCGTGGCCCTCTTCTCCACGGGAAAGCATGTCACTGGATTCTCAGGTCGCTATCGCTCCCCTACGAATCCAGTTCCTTTGCCACCCTAAAGGGGACGCAAGGACGTTACGTGCTATACTTCCCGCTTCACTCGTCATTTTGAATGAAGTGAAGGATTTTAGTATATGTCAATAGTGACTCCTACCAGCACACTAGGGAAGGAGCCGGCTGAAGGCGGAGACATAACAATGCCTGTCCCACGTAAAAAGCCCTCCTTTCGGAGAGCTCTTTATGTGGATTTCTTATTTCACTTCGATGGAGAAGTAATTTTTCTTTCCTTTTCTAATGATGATGAATTTGCCATCGGTGTTGGGATGGGCGGAGACGGCGGCTTCTGTATCGCGGATCTGCACGCCGTTTACGCGGATGGCGCCGTTCTTTACGTCTTCCCTGGCCTGGCGTTTGGATTTTTCCACGCCGCCCTGCACCAGAGCTTCCACGATATTAATGGGCGCTTCATGGACTTCTCCGCCCTTGGTGTTGCGGAAAGCTCCTTCGATTTCATCACCCGAGAGCTCCTGGATGTTGCCGGAGAAGAGAGCCTGGGTCACCTTTTCTGCCTGGGCCAGTCCTTCTTCGCCGTGAACGAAGCGGGTCACTTCTTCAGCCAGCTTCCGCTGAGCGCTTCTGTATTCCGGATGTTCTGCCACTTCTTTTTCCAGTGCGTCGATTTCCTCATGGGAAAGGAAGGTGAAATACTTCAGATACTTCACCACATCCCGGTCATCCTGGTTGAACCAGAACTGGTAGAATTCGTAGGGAGATGTCTTCTTCGGATCCAGCCATACCGCACCGCCGGCGGTTTTACCGAACTTCGTGCCGTCTGCCTTCAGCATGAGGGGGATGGTGAGGCCATAGGCATCATGCACATCTTCCGTCTTGCGAAGGAGTTCTACGCCGTTGGTGATGTTGCCCCACTGGTCGGCGCCGCCGATCTGAAGCTGTACGTCGTACTTGTCATAGAGCATTTTGAAATCGATGGACTGGAGAATCTGGTAGGAAAATTCCGTAAAGGAAATCCCTGTATCCAGACGGGAAGCTACCACTTCTTTAGCCAGCATGGTATTGATATTGAAAAGCTTGCCGTAATCGCGAAGGAATTCCAGCAGGGAAATCTTGGAGAGCCAGTCATAGTTATTCACCATGGTAAAGCCGTCTTCTCCGAAAAGCTTCTTCATCTGGGCAGTGAGGCATTCCGCATTATGCCGGATGGTCTCCTGGGACTGGAGCACCCTTTCCGTCTTGCGGCCGGAAGGATCGCCGATGGAGCCGGTGCCGCCGCCGATGACGATGACCGGATGATGGCCGGCCAGCTGGAAACGCTTCAGGATCATGAAAGGAATCAGATGACCGATATGCATGCTGTCTCCGGTAGGATCGATGCCGCAATAGAGGGAAATGGACTTCTCCCCTACCAGCTTGTACAATCCTTCCTCGTCTGTCTGCTGATTGACAGCGCCACGCCATTTCAGTTCATCAATAATATTCATGGAACTCCGCCTTTCTTTATGCAATATCTATCTGAATAGATTCAATATGTACCACTATAACACAATTCGTAAAGGATAGATATGGAGAACATAGATTCTTGAAATAAAAGCTCAGGGAGCTGCGCCTGAAGGGCGCAAAGGGGCAGGGCTGCGCCGTGGGTTGTGTTCGCTTCGCTCAAGGGGCTTGGGGGCACGAGGTGCTCCGGATAAAAAATAGGTCTCCCCTTCAATAGTCCCACCGATTGCGGGGGAAAGGTGGTGACGCCAGCCACCAAAGGGGGAACGCTTTTCCCACGCCCGTAGGGCGGTTGTAAAGGTTTTATACAAACCGGCGCCTTCTATAAATCTAAAAGCGCCCACCACGGCAACTACCCCTTGAGCGTCAGCGAACACAACCCTTGGTACCAAGGGCCGGAGGCCCGATGGATGCCATATGCCCCTCTGCGCCGCAGGCGCAGGCCCCTACGGAAATCCCGGAAAGCACCGCCTAAGTCCCGATCCCGACCGCGCCGAAAGGCGCTTGAACCTTCACGTCCCAAAGGGGCGTGTCCATAACGGCGTGTCCATATCCCATCGCAAAACCCCCGGGACTTTCGTCCCGGGGGTTTATTATCCCTTTCCCCTCCGGGGGGAAGGGGCAGGGATTATATCCTCATATCACTGTCCTTCATATTAGCAGTCATCCGGCTTGGAGGGATGAAGGGGGAGTGATTAGTGAGGCTAGGCTTTTTTCTGGGCTGCCATGGCCTGGAGCTCGGGGCGGAATTCTTCAACCAGTTTCTTTTCCGCCTTAGCGCCTTTGGAGAGGGCGTTGTAGATGATTTCTGCCATTTCATAGCGGGTCATCTGCCGTTCTCCGTGGTACTTGCCGTCCTCATAGCCTTCCACGATGCCATTGCCTGCCAGACGGGAAACGGCTTCGTAGGCCCAGTGGTTTTCCGGCACATCCGGGAAATCTTTGGACATGTTGGGATTCAGTACGGAGAGGAGTGCGTCCATGCGGGCGGTGAGGTCGTCCACTTTGGCCCGGAGTTCCTTATTTTCTGCTGCAGCCGCCTTCATCTGTGCCTCTTTGGCTTTGTTGCCGCCGTGGCCGAGACGGAGGGATACGCCGCCGCCGAACATATTCTCACCGGTGCCCATGGCAGCGGAGGCATTGACCATCACGTTTTCATTGGGCCGGTAGAATACGCCTACCGCACTGGCAGTTTCGCTGCCGGAGCTGCCTACTGCTGCCGCAATGTTCCACTTGGAGTCTTCATCGAATTCCAGGGGGTGCAGGTTTGCCATAGCTGCGGCGTTGGCGCCTACCTTGTCGATCTTGCCATCCAGTTTATCCACTTTGGTTTCCACGGTGCCCATACGGGTTTCCAGTCCGGAAACTCTGGTATTGGTTTCATAGAGCTGTGATCCATTGACCGCATCCATGCTGTTGGCCGAAAGTTCTCCCGCTGCCACGTTGGTAATCTTATGGCTATTGGCGTTAATGCCGTTTTCGTCGATGTAGGTTTTGTCGCCGACCTTGTAGGACTTGGCCGTTACGTTGCCGGCTACGGTTGCATTGCCACCGACGCTGAGGTCTTTTTCCATAGTGACAATATCCTTAAAGGTGGCTGTGCCATCGAAGGTGGACGTGCTGGTGACGTGGAGCGTATCCGTCGTCGTGCCGCCGGTTACATCGAGTCCGCCTTTAGTGACGGTTACTTTGTCGTTAAAGGTAGAGGTTCCGTCGACTTCCAGCGTCTTTTCCATCTTGACCGTGTCTTTGAACGTCGACTTGCTGTTGACGGTAAGAGTGGTTTCTGCGCCTTCCTTGCCGAGGATGGTATTTCCATCTACCGCTGCATTGCCACGAACACCGAGGTCCTTCATCACTTCCGCATAGTCCATGGTTGCCTTGCCGGTTTCCAGGGTGTTTCCAGAAATGGTGGTCTTTGTGATAGTGCCTTCTTTAACGGCAGTACTGTGTGCCTTGTTTTCAAAGGTGGTACCGTTGGTATCACTGGTTACGGTGTTATCGCCAGTCAGATTGGTAATCTTAGTGGCAGAATTTCCAATTTCTCCATCTGCAAAGTTCAGGATGTCGCCGGACGCTTCGTTCAGAATATTCTTTGACTTGTTGTAAATGGTGCCGCCTTTCGCCGTATTGGTGATACCATCGGCAGTCATTTCACTCTTCACTGCAGAACCGTCGCCGATTTCATTCACAATGGATTCAGCCGCACTGTTTGTAATGCCTTTCGCAGTCATGGTAGAGCCGGTAGTGTTGGTGCCATCGGTAACCACACTGCTTACAGTGCCAGTAACAGCATCTTTTGCACTGATAATCGTATTACCATCAGATTTCAGCGCCTCTACAGCACTGCCCGCAGTCTTGGTTTCGGCATAGTAGCGTGTATCATCTGCTTTGATCAGCTGTTCAGATTTATCCACCGTATTATTGGTATTGTTTGCCTTTGCTCCGTCGGTGATGGAGGAAGCAAGGCTCTTGGCATCCTGGTTCACAACGGTGGTATTGGTGCCGTCGGTTACGGAGGAAGCGATCTGATCCGCTTTCTGCAGGCTGTTGGAAACATTGGTCCCCTCGGTAATGTTGGTATTGGTCTGGCCAGCTACGGTATCAATGGTGGTCTTCTTGCTACCATCAATCAGCTGCGATTTTTCCTCTGCAGCTCCGCGGAGGTAGGAAGCGGTCTTGCCATCAGCCTTCATTTCTTCCGTTGTCTGATAGGACAGCTGGGTGGAGGTATTGGAACCGGCATCGTTGGATACCTTGCTTACAATGGAGCTTGCCGCATCGGTTTCTACATCGATAGCCTTGTTGATGATCTTGTTCTTCGCTTCGTTGGTGATGTTTTCTGCCTTCAGGCTGCTGTCGCCGGTTACGGTCGTGGTCTGGTTTCCGCCTACCGTGGTGCTCAGGTTGGCTTTGTAGTCTTCCGTCACATCGCCGGTGACGGTAGTCTTCATTTCACCGCCGACGGTCGTGGTCAAGTCTTTGCCAACATTGTTGGTCATATTTTCAGAAGCGGTGTTCACCAGGTCTTTGGCCTCATTGGTGATAGTGCCATTCTGAGCCGCGTTGGTAATATCTTTTGCCGTCTGGGTGACGCCAGTGTTGTTGGTGCCATCCGTTACGGCGCTGCTGATGAGCGGGTTGGCTGCATCGTCGAGGTTCTTGATAACGTCGATGATACTGCTGCCGCTTACCAGGGCATCTTCCATCTTAGTAGCTGTCTTAGACGTAGCGCTGTACTGGGTATCGCTGGCTTTGATCAGCTGTTCCGATTTGTCTACGGTGTTGTTGGTGTTGTTGGCCTTGGTCCCGTCGGTAATGGAGGAAGCGAGGCTCTTTGCATTCTGGTTCACAACGGTGGTATTGGTGCCGTCGGTTACGGAGGAAGCGATCTGATCTGCTTTCTGCAGGTCGTTGGATGTATTGGTTCCATCCGTAATGTTGGTGTTGGTCTGGCCGGCAATGGTGTCGACGGTGGTCTTCTTGTCCCCATCGGTGAGCTGGGATTTTTCTTCTGCTGCGCCGCGGAGGTAGGAAGCGATCTTGCCATCGGCCTGGCTCATTTCTTCCTTAGTCTCATAGGACAGCTGGGTGGAAGTATTGGAGCCGTACTCGTTGGAAACCTTGCTTACAATGGAGCTTGCCGCATCGGTTTCTACATCCAGAGCTTTATTGGTGATCTTGTTCTTCGCTTCGTTGGTGATGTTTTCTGCCTTCAGGCTGCTGTCGCCGGTGACAGTGGTAGTCTGGCTGCCGCCGATGGTATTGGTCTGACTGCCGGTAATGGCATGCTTTTCATCACCGGTGACCGTGGTTTCCAGGCCGCCGTTGTAGTTTTCGGTCTTCTTGCCGGTTACGGTTTCCGTGCTTGTACCGCTAACGGTAGTGGTCAGGTTTCCGCCCACCTTGTTTTCCATATCGCCGGTTACATCATTGAGGAGCTTGCCGCCAACGGTGTTGGTCATATCACCGGTTGCTTTGTTCACCAGGTCTTTGGCGCTGTTGGTGATAGTGCCGCCATCTGCATTATTGGTAATGCCGTCAGCCTTCATTACACTCTTTACCTTGCCATCATCGCCAATCTGGCTGGTGAGAGATTCAGCGGTCTGCAGTGTATAGGTCCTGTTTGTTCCGTCAGTAGCGTAGGTGTTGAATCCTTTATTGCTCAGGTTGGTGGAAGCGGTGTTCTTCCCGTCGGTAGCGGTGCTCTTGATTCCCGTTTCTGCCTGGTCAACGGTGGTTGCATTGTCCCCATTCTGGATGCCCTGCAAAATCTTCTTCAGGTTCTGGGTGATGTAGGATTTCTGATTTTTATCAGCCAGACTGGAAATTGTCGAATCCGATCCACCTGCAGTCATGACAGATACATTCGTGGTCGTACCATCGGCTGCCGTGTCCGTTCTACCTTTTTCAGTTAAATTCGATGTGCTTGTATAGGTTCTTGCATCATCGACACTTACCTTGCTGTTTACGGAGGTCACGTTGCCGCCATTAATGGTGGTGTAGTTGTTCTCATCCAATTTGCTGGTAAGTGTTTCGGCCTTGAATTCTCCCTTGACTTCCAAATCCTTCACAGTCGCTTTACCACGTACATTCAGGGTACCTGCATCAACTTCTCCAGTGGTTTTGATAGTACCTGCTCCGGCATCCAAGTCTCCGCCAGTAAGCGTCAGACTCCGGCCGGTCATACCATTGGCTACAGTGAGGCTGTCGCCGCTCAGTACTCCGCTGGCTGTGATATTATGTCCGGAAATATCACCGGTTCCTGCCACGATATTGCCGCCGCTGGTGTTCAGTTTTCCGCCCGCTGTAAGAATGTCACCGCCTACGGTCTTAATGGCACCGGAGCCGGTATTAATTTCACCGCCGGAGGTAGCTACTTTGCCGCCATTTGTGCGGACTTCCCCGCCCTGGGTGTTCACGTTGCCGCCTCCGGTCTGGATGAATCCACCATTGGTCTTAATGTTGCCATTGCTAATTGTTGCTTTTCCGTCGGTCAAGGTTGTGCCAGTAACTGTGCCACCACTCATGGAAGCGCCTGCGCCGTCGGTCAGAGTCTTACCCTTCACCGTGCCGGTGGAAGTTACATTGCCGGAAGCTACGTTTCCATCGGTATCTACGGTAAAGTCCCCATTAGCCCCTTTGATGCGGCCATCACTCATAAGAGCTGCTCCTGCAGCGTCATAGTCGTGACCGCCAGCAGTGAACCCTTCTGCGTCCATCTGGGTACTGGAAGTACCTACTGTTACGCCTTCGCTGTCAATCTTAACCTGATTGGCTGCACCCTTATTAAGAATCAGGGTCGTAGCCGCTTCTTTGGAAGTGGTCACCTCTCCGGTAGAAGAAATCTTAGTTTTAGTCTTCTGGAGTACATTATCATTATCCAGGCTCAGTCCGCCATTAGTGGCTTCCACCAGTTTGGTATCCGCTGCCATACGGCCTGCTAGTTCATTGGCATCTGCCTGGCTCAGAGCCGTGAACCCATCGGACATGTTCTTGTTGATGGTATTGAACCCATCTACCATATTCTGGTTAACCTGTTCAATGACCTTGTCTTGGGCTTTGTCTGCGCCAAGGCGGGCTGCCGTTTCCTTTGCCAGGGCGGCGTCCAAGTTGGTGACGTTTTCGCCAATGGTGTTGGCCGCTTTCACAACGGCCCCGTCCTGTACGGCGGCATCAGCCTTGCTTACATAATTATCAGATGTCTGTTTTTCCAGATATTCTTTCACATTTGTAATCCGGTCATCCAGCACTTTATCGCCAGCTTTGATTTCATCATGGATAGCATTGGCTTCGTTCGTGATGCGTTCATTCAGTTCATTATCTTTAGCTTCACGGGCTGCAGCTTCATTGGCACCTGCCTGGTTCAGGGCAGTGAATCCATCAGCCACGTTCTTGTTGATAGTGTTGACGCTTGCTACCAGGTTATCATTAACCTGCTTAATCACCTTGTCCTGAGCTGCATCAGCGCCGATGCGGGCAGCCGTTTCATCATACAGGCCCTTTCCCAGTGCGGTCACATTTTCGCCGATTTTTTTATCCGCTTTCACGACACCGGCATCCTGTACCGCTGCATCAGCCTTGCTCACATAATTATCCCCGGTTTCCTTCAGTACATGCTCCTTAACGGCAGTAATCCGGTCATTCAGGGTCTTATCGCCGGCTTCACGGGCGGATGCTTCGTCTGTCACGGTACTGGCATCAGCTTTCTGACTGACTTCTGTCTTAGTCGCATATGTACTTATAATCACATTGCCAGCACCATCCTGCTCAGCTTTGGTGGCCGATTCCGCACTATCTGCAGCAACTGCTTTAGCAACCTTTCCATCTGCATCTACTTTGGCCGTTGAACTTTGAAGTGTATTAACTAGCGTAGATAAAGTATCAAGTTCTGAAGAAAGAGTGTTGACAGTATGGCCAAGAGTACTTACATTTTCAATAGTGGCAAAGGCGTTATTTGCCTCTTCCTTGGTATATACTTCCACGGCCGTTGCAGACCCGTCAGGTGCCGGCTCTACCTTGGTCGTATCCGCAGCCCAGGCGAAGTTCGGGCTCAGAAGAGCTGCTGCCACCAGCAGAGCTGCTGCCAGTCTCTTCAGTCCTTTTCCTGTGGTTTCGCCCTTGGTGTGGCCTTTGGCGATTTCTGATGCCACCACATAGGTGTGCTTCGCTTTACTCCAGATGACTTTGTAAATCTTATTCATGGTGTTACCCTCCTTTGAGTGGAAATGATAGATGCTCCGAATCATTTTCTTGCGGCTTAGCGCCGGATGTGCCGCATTTTTGACTCACATAGCCCCAGGGGGTTCGTCCCAGCGGCGGAACCGGTTTGTACCCATGCCTCCTTTATCCGGTTCTTATTGTGTATACTCATATCTTCAAGGCTCAGAGCGGGCCTTCGAATCCGTTTATACAGATTATGCAGAAGGACTATACAGGTGCTGCCGGCTGCGTCTTTTCCTAAAGCTCCAGGGAAATCGGTCTTTCTTTTCGTCTTTTCCTGTTTTGGGGCGCACGAAATAAAGATCAGGGGTCAATATTTTTTTCGACTTTTGACGCTGCCTCAATACCTATGTAATTTTTACGTATTATCTGTCATTACTATATCCGAAAAGATTTCCTGTTTCTATTTTTTCTGCAAAAGTGGTCGTTTTTCTGCAAAAGTGGTCAATTTTATGTCCAAGTGGTTTTCATGACCATAAAAAAAGCTCTGCCAGTTTCATTCCGGCAAAGCTTCCAGTACTCTCTAAAGAGGCGCGGCTTTACATAACGCATATTTATGCATATCATTCACACTTGCAGAGTTGCCATTTCTGCCATATTTCACAGAGCGGCGGCTCTCCGCTCCTTCCGCAAAAAGTATAGACTATACTGGAAACTGTAAAATGTATACAAAAGTATACGTTTTACTTCTTATTTTTCACACATTCTCCTCCATAGCCGGGGCTGGGCTTTCTGCTTTTCCGGTCTTTGAAAACACAGGGGATTATCCATGAAGCAGGGAATCCTTTTCTTTGGAAATAAAAAATCCTCCTGCAATGGAGGGATTTTTGGGCCGTGAAGGGGCCGGGGTCAGAGGGTTTGGCCCGCAGGTTGTGTAGAAAGGTTGTGTTCGCTAACGCTCAGGGGGCGGGAAAAAAGTTCTTAAGATTGACCGGCCGATGGCCGGAGGATTCTTAGGTTTGACGGCCCTTTGGGCCGAGGGAAAGGTATCGCCCTTCGGGCGATGAATCTTATAATGCAGCCTACGGCTGACCCCTTCCGGCTCGCTGCGCTCGCCACCCGCCCCTTATATAGGGGTGGGCAAGGGTGTTACGGGATTTACTTTTGTGTCACCGGTGCTGCATGACGAAGTGCAAAAGCCCCGTTCCTTGGTGGGCAGCCTTTATATAATGAAAACGCCATGATAATAAAACCGAAAAACCGCGCCCTTGGCGCGAAAGGAAAACAGGCAAACCGGGCTGGCGCCCGTTGAAAATGCACCCCTATCCCCGCCTTCGGCGGTACTTCCTCCGGAGGGGGAAGTTTTAGCGGCTCTTACCCTTGTATTGCTTAAGTTACCACTAAGGGGAAGCATAGAGCAAACCTCCCCCACCGGGGGAGGTGACGCCGCAGGTGGCAGAAGGGGTGCATTTCCATCGCCCGATAGGGCGGTTGTGAAGGTTTTATCATACTGGCGCCTTCTATAAATGGAAAGGCGCCCAACAAGGCCTTTGCCCCCTGAGCGACAAGCGAACACAACCCTTGGCCCGTGGGCCAGCACAGGGCCATACGCCCCTCTGCCGCACAGCGGCAGGCCCCTGCCATCCCCATTTTTATTCCATGCAAAAAAGCGGCGCCGAGGCGCCGCTTTTTCTGTATTTCCTTATGCTTTCATTTCTGTGCCGTCGGCCAGTTTGATGGTGTGGCCGTTGTAGTTGATGGTGCCCAGGTTGGTGACCGTGGTGACTTCGCTGTCTTCAGTAAGGTTCCAGGTGGAGCCTGCTGCGATGAAGATGTCGGCGTTGGTGTGGTAGGCAGCGCCGTTCTGGGCGTTGGGGACGATGTGGATGGCTCCGTTCCAGGTGGAGCCGTCGGTGATGTTCATGTTCACGTCGGAGATGGAGTCGACCAGGATATTGCCGGTGAGTTCCTGTTTCACAAGTACAAGCTGCATGTGGCCGCCGTTGCTTCCGGGATCGCCCCAGCCGAAGGAGCCGTCGTTGCCGGTAACGGTAAATACCGGGAGAGAAGCATCCTGCTGGATGGTGGTATTTTCCAGGGTCACTCTGCCGTGGGTGCTGGTGATGTAGAACATGCCGCCTTTATGGGAGATGAGGGTGGAGTCCTTGGCATTGAACTGCTGGGTGCCCATGGTGCCGATGGCGGATTCGTCGGAGTAGAGGACGATGTTGTAGGGCACGGAGTTTGTTTCATTGCCTTCCAGGATGGAGTTTTCCAGGGAAAGGGTGTCGTTGTTTTTAATGACTGCCGCTTTGGTGGCCTGGGCGTTCACGGTGCTTCCGGTCAAGGTAACGTCACCGGCAGTGTATACGCCGTGGGATTCCTGACCGGTGGTGTTAAAGTGGCTGTTTTCCGCCAGAATGATGCCGCCGTTCTTGGACACTTTAATGGCAGGGGAGCCGTAGCCGGTGGTGGAAGCGGTGGTACCAGCCAGTTTCATCATGGCTTTTTCCGCTGTTTCTGCTGCCGGCGCAAAGTTTCCGGTGGTGGAAATCGTGGCATTGGTGAGATTGATGTAGGTGCCCTTGCTGTAGCCGTAGGCGGCAGTGGCACCGTTTCCGGTGGTGGAAATCCTGGCGTCAGTGAAGGCGCCGTGACCGCCGTGGGTAACGAGGAGGGCGGCGTTCTTACCGTAGAGGTCGGAATTGGTGACGTCGTCCACGTCGCCGGATTTGGTGAAGGTGTCGCCTTTGGCGCTGATGTAGGCCATGGATACGCGGAGGGCGTTTTCATTCGGTTTTTCGGAAGTATAGGTCATGCCGTCGTAGGTGCCGTCGCTGTCGATTTCATTGGCGGTGTCCCCTTGGTCGGCGGTGTACTTGGCAGCGGGAGCGGGCTCGGGCTCCGGTTCCGGCTCGGGCTCCGGTTCCGGTTCGGGAAGAGGCTCCGGCTCAGGAGCAGGCTGTTCCACCACCGGCTTCGGTGCTTCCGGGGACAGGTTCTTGAAGGTGCCGTCCTGTACGGATTTTTCAACATCCGGCAGTGTCAGGGACAGGCCTTTCAAAAGGGCGTCGGTGTAATTCACCTCCGGTGCTTTGGCAGCCGGAGCTGCCGCTTCGGCGGAGCTGTCCTTTGCAGGAGCAGCTGCTGCAGCGTCTTCTGCAAATACGGAAGAAACTCCGGTACCGGCAATAGCCAGGGCGCAGAGCAGGGCAGTGATTTTTCTATATTTCATAGATTTCCTCTTTTCTAAACAAAGTTCTGAAAAACCTATATTATCATAATCCAATAGTTTTATTTTACATCAATTACCAATGATTGTCATGCTTTTTTTGTAATGGGCCCCTGCGGGGCCCGGGTTCAGAAGATTCAAAGGGTTCAGAGGAGGAAGGTTGACGGGGCCGTCGGCCCCGCAGGTTATGGCCGCCTGTCGGCGGCAGTACTGCCTACGGCAGTGAAAACCAAACAACCGGGCCTCCGGCCCGATGGAAATGCACCCCTATTGGTGCTGCGCACCACTTCCCCCGGAGGGGGAAGTCTGCTCTACGCTTCCCCTTGTGCTAACTTAAGCCGCTCATCGTATAGCGGCAAGAAAGGTGCCCCCTCAGGGTGACAAAGGAACCGGATTCGCAGGGAGTCGAAGACGACTGAGAATCCAGTTCCTTTGCTGCCTGACAAGCAGGGGGGCGCAAGAGAGTATATAGGCGCTCGCCACCCCTTAAACAGGGGTGGGTAAGGGCGGTTACGGGATTCACTTTTATATCCCCGGTGCTGCATGGCGAAGAGCGTCAGCCCCCTTCCTTGGTGGGCGGCTTTATATAATAAGGAGGCTTGAGTATAGGTCAAAGAAATTTTCTAAAATTTTTTATCTCCAGGGGGTAAAAAAATCGAACCTTATGCGATATTAGTATCAGAGGGATGAAAAGACCTCATGAGATGATGAACCCGATTTCCAAACGGCCATCCTCCATATCCGCGGTAAGGAGAATGACGGGGGAATGAGGAAACATCAGGGAATTCCACTTTTCAATCCTCCCTTCTTCTAAAATCGGCCGATGGAAGACAGAAGAAAATGCAAGACCCAAAACAGAAGACAGAAAAGCAATAAGGAAGAGG
>ULVN01009022.1_pt1 | contig 18419 bp, 20 predicted proteins | sample 1959491 | NCBI WGS metagenome assembly ULVN01 (sample SAMEA4835787, study PRJEB28245) | human gut metagenome | biome: gut microbiome; material: fecal sample | place: Denmark | collected 2008 | reverse complement strand
AGGGCCTTCCTATTGTCGGCTGACCGTTCGCAGGCGTGTCCCATATTAACTCTTTCCTTTTTTACATCCTTCTCTTTACAGGGTATAATGGAGTCAATCTTTATTTCTATGATTACAGTGGAACAGGAGGCGGGTATGGAGGTCAAGTATGCGGTAACGCCGGCCCATGAGGGGCAGGAGCTTCGGCGGTTTATCAAGGGGAAGCGGGAGTTTTCTTCTGCCCTTTGGAAGCGGGTGAAGTGGAATGGGAAGGTTCTGATTAATGGAGAGGCTGTTCATAATGCCCGCACTGTCCTTCATGAAGGCGACGAGGTGATTCTTTCCTGGAGTGAGGAGAATGAGGTGGTGCCTTCGGATATTCCTCTTTCCATTGTGTATGAGGATGCGGATGTGCTGGTGGTGAACAAGGGGCCCGGCATGATTATCCATCCCACTTCTCGGGAGGCCCATGATACTTTGGTGAACGGGGTGGCTGGTTATTTTTCAAGAAAGCATGAAGATGCCGGCATTCATCCGGTGTATCGGCTGGACCGGAATACCACGGGGCTGGTGGTGGTGGCGAAGTCTGCCATGGGGCAGTATGAGCTGTCAAAGAGTCATGACTGCATTTATCGGCAGTATGTGGCTCTTGTTTCGAGCCGTGTGGAGCCCACGGAAGGGGTTATCGCAAAACCTATTGGCCGTAAGCCCGGAAGTATTGTGGAATGGATGGTACGGCCAGATGGAAAATGGGCGGCTACGGAATATCGGGTGCTGGCGTCTTCTGATGAGGCCAGTCTTCTTCTGATTCATCTGAGGTCGGGACGTACGCACCAGATACGGGTTCATTTTTCATCATTGGGCCATCCTCTTCTGGGAGATGATTTATACGGCGGCTCCCTGGATCTGATGAAGCGGCAGGCCCTTCATGCCTGGTCTGTTGCTTTCCGCCAGCCCCGAAAGGGGATGCCTCTTCGGCTCTATGCCCCCATGCCATCGGATATGACTGAGGTGATTTTGAAGCTGTGGGGTTCTCTTGATGTTTTGAAGGAGGTATGAAATTGCCTGTACAGAATAAGGGATATATTTCATTTCTTACATTTTCCATTTTTCAGGGGCTTCCGTTAAAGGCGGCGGTGTCCTGCAGAAAGGGCGGCGTGAGCAAGCCTCCTTTTACCAGTTTGAACATGGGGCTTCATGTGGGGGACCGGGCAGAGGATGTGCTGGAGAACCGGAAGCGGTACTGCCGGGCCCTGGGTTTGGATGAAGGGCTGCTTATCAACTGCCGGCAGGTGCATGGTACTCATATTGAGGAGGTTTCAGAAGAGGACCGGGGCCGTGGCGCTTTTTCCCTTGATACGGCTATTCCCGATACGGACGGTCTCATTACTTCTTCTCCTGATGTGCCGCTTACCATGAATTATGCAGACTGCACGCCTCTTTTCTTCTATGATCCTGTAAGAAAGGTCTGCGCCCTTTCCCATGGCGGCTGGCGGGGAACTGCCGGAGATATAGCAGGGAAAACGGTATCACTGATGGTGGAGAGATTTCATTCCAGAAGGGAAGATATATTAGGCGCCATTGGTCCGGCCATTGGCCTGATGGATTTTGAAGTGGGAAAAGAGGTTATCGATGATATGAGACCTCTTTTCAGCAGGGCGGAATGGCCTTCCCTCTTCCGGGAGAAGGGAGATGGGAAGTATCTTTTCGGTCTGGCCAAGGCCAATCACTATCTCATGAGGAAGGCGGGCCTTTTGGAGAATCATATCGAGGACTGCCATATTTCTACCTGGACTGATAATGATTTCTTTTATTCCTATCGGAAGGAAAAGGGAAAGACCGGGCGCCACATGGCGGTGCTGATGATGGAACCATGAGGGGAGCAAGGATTGCTGTCATTACCGGCGCTTCTTCCGGGCTGGGCCGGGCTTTTGCCATTGAAACAGGCCGTCTTGGGGGCATCGATGAAATATGGCTCATTGCCAGGAGAAGGGAAAATCTGGAAAGGCTGGCCGGAGAGCTTCCTGTGAAGGGAAGGTTTTTTGCTCTTGACCTTTTGGCAGAGGATTCTTTTGTATCTTTGAGAAAGTTTCTGGAAGAGGAGAGGCCGGACATTGCACTTCTGATTAATAATGCAGGGCGGGGGTCCGTTATTTCTTTTGAGAGGGAATCTCTGAAGGATATGGAGGACATGGTCAGACTGAACGCAGAGGTGCCTATGAAGCTGACCAGACTCTGTCTTCCTTATATGAAGGGGGCTTCTGGTATTATCAATGTGTGCTCTGCAGCTTCTTTTGTGCCTCTGCCGGGACTTTCGGTGTACAGCGCTTCGAAGAGTTTTCTTCTTTCTTTCAGCCGTTCTCTCTGCAGAGAACTGAAAGGCCGGGGGATTGTGGTTACCGCGCTCTGCCCTTACTGGATCGGCGATACGGAGTTTATGGAGAAGGCGGGGGCAGCTGTTCATCCCCTTGGCCTGCTGACAGCAGAAGAGGTGGCGCGGCAGGGGCTTTCGGATAACCGGCGGGGCCGGGAAGTGTCTCTTCCCGGCATCATGAGCCGACTGACGTGGCTGGGAGCTGCTTTACTTCCGCTGCCGGTGCTTCTCTTTTTTAAAAGGCTTTTTGGTGCATGAAAAAACTTCGGATTCCTTCAGGGGTCCGAAGTTTTTTATTTCTAGTGAAAGGTATTTTTTCCAAGCACCGGATGGACGGCGGGTTTCAAACTCCGCTTTTCGATGATGTCCAGTGCTTCTTCCATGGTTACGTCCCTTCGACTGTCTTCTTTTTCGTAGACCAGTATGGGAGAGGCGGCGTCCAGCTCGCTTCCCGGAAGATAGATGTATTCCTGATTACGGCTGTCGCCGTATATAAATCCCGCCAGCAGGCGGCTTTCTGCCAGTTTATGCATGACTTTCCTCCAGGTTGCAGATGAAATGGGGCTTGAAATCCAGGTAGTCTGCCGAAGTGAGGTGAAGTTTGATGCCGCAGAGTTCCTCCGGCAGGTTGGTGAAATTGGCAGCTCCATGGATGTGGCCATAAATGCAGTCGGTTACATGATGGGCTTTCATGATTTCTATCATGTGGGAGGGGCGTCTCATTTCATCGAAGGGGGGATAATGGAGCACCGCCATCATGCGGCTGGCGCCGGTTTTTTCCGCCAGCTGGAGGGACCGCTCCAGCCGCCCTTCTTCCCTGGCAATGATGGGTTTGTCGGTCTCTGTCAGTTTGGGGGAGGTTTCCGAAAGCCATCCTCTGGTGCCGGCCAGGGCTACCTGGCCGGTGACGATGGTGGAGTTGTGAAGGAATTCCAGCATGCCGCCGGTCATTCTTGTCATTTTGGTGACTGTGTCCCACCAGTAGTCGTGGTTTCCGCGAACCACGATTTTCCGTCCCGGCAGGCGGCCCAGCATTTTCAGGTCGGCAATGGCGTCGTCCATGTTCATGGCCCAGGATAAGTCGCCGGCCATGATGACCGTGTCATCTTCCTGTATGGTCTGAAGCCAGGCGGTTATGATTTTTTCTCTGTGGTTTTTCCAGTGGGCGCCGAAAATGTCCATGGGTTTGGTGGGCGGGTCACCGGACAGGTGGAAATCGCTGAAAGCGTATAATTTCATAGAATTGATTCTCCAAAGTAGGCGGGAGATGCCAGAGTTTCCATCATCCGCCTTTTGCTTTCTCCGTCCATGACATGGGTAATGCGGTAGCCCATGTACAGGGGGCTGGCAGAGTAGCGGGGGAATATTTTGGCATGGATATGTTTCATGTAGTGATAAAAGAAAATGTTGTAGCTGGTGCAGGGGAGAGGGAAGTCATGGAGCACGAAGCGGGCCAGGGTCTGGATGGTGTCGGCAAACCGGTCCGGTGAGCCGTCTTTCTTCAGCGTCACGTTCAGTTCTCCCATGCAGCTTAAGGGATAATCGGAAATGGTGGCATAGCAGTCATCATCCTCATGGACCAGGGAGCCAAGGAAATTTTCTCCCAGAATGTTATCCCGGTAGTCGTAGTTTTCCAGCCCGATAATCTGGGAGTGGGGGTGACGCTGGGAACCGCCGGATCCGGGGCCGTAGTTGCGGAAATAGATGACAGACTTGAACCTTTTGTCTTTCTCCAGCTTCAGCCAGCGTGAAAGGCCAAAGGTTATTACCTCATGCAGCTTTTCCGGCTTATAGGTGGTCAGTTCTCCGTCATGGTCCGCTGTTTCCACAATCACCGTGGGCCAGGTTTCTTCAAAGACAGGAAATTTGTTCATGAGCCAGATGATGTCGCCCTGCTTCTCCAGAATGCCGGTCAGTTTTTCCGGATGGCAGAAGGGGCAGATTTTCTGGGTGCCGGAATGGGGCTTCCGGCTGCCGATGGTCAGGTTAAACGTAATAGGTGTATTCATGTGTATGCCCTCATCTTTCACCTTTTTATTATAGCACAGGCAGGGACAGGCATATGGCGTGGTCTTGTAAAAGAAAGGTAAAAACAGGGGCAGGGAAAATTTATGGCAGGCGTCTATTTTCATCTTGACAAAAAGAGGAGAATCGGCTAATATATTGTCATAGCAATTCTTTAACGAAATAAAGTAATAAAGAGAGGTAATTATTATGAAACTGAAAAAACTGGTCATTGCAGGGGTTCTGGCACTGGGTGCCGCTGGTCTTCTGGCAGGCTGCGGCGGGGACAACAAGGCAGGAAGCGCAGCAAAGTCTGCTGCTGCCGGTGCAAAGCCAACGAAAATCGTAGCCGGCATGGATGATACCTTCGCTCCCATGGGTTTCCGTGATGACAGCGGCAAAATCGTAGGCTTTGATATCGACATGGCGGAAGCGATTTCCAAGGAAATCGGCGTGCCCATCGAATTCAAACCCATTGACTGGGCTTCCAAGGAAACGGAACTGAATTCCGGCCGCATCGACTGCATCTGGAACGGCTTCACCATGACGCCGGAAAGACAGAAGAAACTGGCTTTCACAAAGCCATACATGGATAATATCCAGGAATTCGTAGTGCTGAAGGATTCCCCCGCCCAGAGTATGGCGGACCTGAAGGGCAAGAAGATTACCATTCAGGAAGCATCTACGGCAGAAACGGCGCTGAACCGGGATCCCCAGCTGAAGGCCGCTTTTGCGGAAGTCAAGGCTTATCCGGATCTCACCGCCTGCTTCATGGATCTGGAAAGCGGACGCTGCGATGCCGTACTGGCTGACACAGTGCTGAATGAATACTACATGACAAAGAAACCGGATCAGTTCCGCGAACTGCCGGACCAGGTATCCAAGGATACCTTCGCCATCGGCATTAAGAAAGACAACCAGGCGCTGGTGGATCTCCTGAATCAGGGCATTGACAAGGTCATTGCCAACGGGGAAGCTGCCAAGATTTCCCAGAAGTGGTTCGGCAAGGATGTAGTGCTGAAATAAGAAAAATTTCCTGCCCCGCAGGCGGGAAGGAAAATCACCGGAGCGGGCCAGCCCCTCCGGTGATTTTCCTTTTATGTAAAAATTCTGTTTCTCTATCTTGTTAAATGAATGAAGGCAGTGTATGATATTCATGCATGCATCAAAGGGAGTTTCTATTTCCCTGTTTTACTAAGGAGTTACTGATGGATTATATTGTTCACATTCTGCCCAATATGTTTTCCGGGCTGGCTGTTTCGGCAAAGATATTTGTGCTTACCTTTGTGCTGGCACTGCCTATCGGGATTCTGCTGGCCATGGTCCGCATTTCCCATGTGGTGATTTTCAGGAAACTGGCGGCCATGTATATTTACCTCATGCGGGGAACGCCTCTCATGCTGCAGATCATGTTCATCTACTACGGCCTGCCTCTCATGCTCCATGTGCAGGTGAGCGATTTCCCTGCGGCCATCATTGCCTTCGTGGCCAACTACGCCGCCTACTTTGCGGAAATCTTCAGAGGCGGCATCCAGTCCATCAGCAAGGGCCAGTATGAAGGGGCCAAGGTGCTGGGCTTCAGCTACCGCCAGACCATGTGGCACATCATCCTTCCCCAGGTGATTAAACGGGTCATCCCGCCTCTGGGCAATGAAACCATTACCCTTCTGAAGGACACATCCCTGGTGTACATCCTGGCCATGAACGACCTCATGCGCGTTACCCGTGCCTTCGTGCAGCGGGACTTCGACACCACCCCTTTCCTGGTGGCTGCTGTCTTTTACCTGGTATGCACCGCAGTTCTTACAAAGATTCTGGCCTATGTGGAAAAGCGGTATGCTGTTTATGAAGAATGAGGGGGATGGGAATGAGCTTTATTGAAATGAAAAATATCCGGAAGGATTTCGGCAAACTTACCATCCTTCACGGCGTGAATATGTCTCTGGAAAAGGGGGAAGTCCTTTCCATCATCGGCCCCTCCGGCGCCGGCAAGAGTACGCTGCTCCGCTGCCTCATCCACCTGGAAACCATCCAGGGAGGCTCCATCATGGTGGACGGCGATTATCTGGCACAGGAAAATAACGGGGCCATGGTTTATGCCGATGAGAATCAGCAGAAAAAGATTCTGAGCAAAATGGGCATGGTGTTCCAGTCCTTCAACCTGTTTCCCCATATGACGGTCATCGACAACGTCATGGCGGCGCCCATTTATGTGAAGGGCATGAAGAAAGAGGAAATCCGGCCTGTGGCGGAGGAACTCCTTGGGAAGGTAGGCCTTCTCAGCAAGAAGGACGTATACCCCGGAAGTCTTTCCGGCGGGCAGAAGCAGAGGGTGGCCATTGCAAGAGCCCTGGCTATGAACCCGGATATCATGCTCTTTGATGAACCGACCTCGGCTCTGGATCCGGAACTTACGGGGGAAGTGCTGAAGACCATCCAGCAGCTGGCTGATGAAAACATGACCATGGCCATCGTTACCCATGAAATGGCCTTCGCCAAATCCGTGTCCGACCGTATCCTCTTCATGGTAGACGGACGGGTGGAAGAGGAAGGCACCAGTGAGGAAGTCTTTGACCATCCGAAGAACGAAAGGACAAAGGCATTCCTGAAATCCATTCTGAGGGCATAAAAAAAGGGACTGTGAAAAATGATTTACATTTTTCACAGTCCCTTTTTTATACATAAATTTTCATAGAAATTGACCAAATGACAGTCTGCTTCCTGTCTCTACGTCATTTCGAGCGATGGTGCATGTGGTTATGGATGATAATGCCTTTTATTCTATTGAGGCTCTGAGCCCCGAAATCTCCTGCCACCATGCTGCTTGTGCTATTAGGGCGTGGGATTTCTCCACTCTGTGGAGGTCCTGCATAGGACCTCCAAGTCAGCCGAAGTTGGCCTCTAGCCTGCCCAATAAGAGGCTTTCCTATTGTCGGCTGACCGGCTGCGGTCGAAATGACAGTGAGGTGGAGTGGCAGCTGTGTCATTTTTGCATTTTTTCACAGCCCTTTTTTCATGCCTGTCACAGCCCCAGTGCTATACCGGCGGCAGCGGAAATGGCGATGTAGATAATGGGGTGCCAGCGGAATTTCACCAGGGCGGCGTAAATCACAAGGGCCAGAATGAGGGAGGGCCAGCGGAAAAGGGTGGATAGAGAGCCGGTATCTGCAAAAAGGGGCAGGTCCAGAAGGGCGATTTTGGCCACCCCCAGACCGGCTGCGGCGATGAGGGCAGTGGATGCAGGACGGAGGCCGTAGAAAATGCGGGACAGGGTGTCCGATTCCCTGTATTTCTTCAGTACTGTGTACACCAGGGAAATAATGATGATGGCCGGCGCCGTAAGGGAGAGGGTGGTATAAATGCCTCCCGGCATGCCCATGGCCTGGAAGCCTGCGTAGGTGGCCATATTGACACCCAGCGGTCCCGGGGTGGATTCGGAAATGGCAATCATATTGGCAATGTCTTCGGCAGAAAACCAGCCGGTGCGCTGGGAAATATCATAGAGGAAGGGAAGGGTGGCAAGGCCGCCGCCAACGGCAAAGAGACCGGCCTTGAAAAATTCCCAGAACATTTGGAGCCACATCATTTGGAAGCACCTTCTTTCTTTTCTGACCGGGGCATGAGGAAGAAGCCTGCAGTGCCTGCCAGGATGACGGAGAATACGGGAGATACGGGAGCAAAGAGGGAAATAAGGAGGATGGCGATGAAAATGAGGAGGGTTCTTTTATCCTTCACCGATTTCCGTCCCAGCTTCAGCACCGCATCCAGGATGAGGATGCACACGCAGGCCCGGATGCCGGTGAAAGCGTGAGCTACGTAGGGATTCTCCTCAAACTGGGTGAGGAACATGGCAATCACCGTGATGATGATCATGGAAGGGGTAATGACGCCGATGGTGGCAAAGATGCCGCCCCAGAAACCTTTCAGCTTCAAGCCGATGAAGGTGGCCACATTCACCGCAATCATGCCCGGCGTTACCTGGCCCAGGGCATAGTAGTCCATGAGCTCCTCCTCCGTGGCCCAGTGGTGGTTGTCCACCACCTCCCGCTGGAGGATGGGGAGCATGGCATAGCCGCCGCCGAAGGTGACGGCCCCCATTTTGGCAAATATCAGGAACAGCTGCAGTAATAATTTCATTTTTCTCCGTCCTTTCCGGAAAGCAGCGACTTCATCGGTTTTCCTAACCAGCAGATACATTTTCATTTTATGTGTATCCTTTAAGCCGGCTTTCAATGAAATGTTGCATATTTAATGGAATACATGTATCATAGCAGTTATAAAGGCATATGAAAAATATTGATTTGATTAAAAACTATATGGAGAGGATATAGATGGATCTGAGACAGCTTAGATATTTCAAAGCCATTATTGAAGAAGGCACCATTACGGGAGCCGCCAGGAAACTTCATATTTCCCAGCCGCCCCTGTCAAGCCAGATGCATCTTCTGGAAAAGGAGCTTGGCAGCACCCTCTTTGAACGGGGGGCCAGACAGATCGTACCTACGGAAGCGGGGAGCCGTCTTTACCGCTATGCCCTGGAAATGCTGGAGCTGGAAAGCGCGGCCAGGGAGGAAATCAGCAATCTGAAAACGGGGCACCAGGGCATTCTTCATCTGGGCATGGTCTCCTCCGGCGGCCATGAAAAGCTCTATGGCCTGCTGAGGGAGTTTAAAAGCCGCTACCCCCATATCCAGGTGAAGGTGCATGAAGGGAACAGCTATGAGCTTCTGGAGCAGCTGAGGAAGGGGAAGCTGGATGTGTCCCTCCTCCGTTCCCCCTTTTCCCTCTACGGACTGGACCTGGTGCCTCTGGAGAAGACATCCATGGCCGTAGGCCTTTCAGGGAAGGCCTTTCCTTCCTTTCAGCCCGGTTCCTTCCTCTTAAAGGATCTCACAGGACTGCCCCTCATCCTGTACTGGCGGTGGGAAAAAATCATTATGGAAGAATGCGAAAAGGAAAAATTCCAGCCCGATGTGTACTGCGTGGCCGATGATGCCAGAACCTGCCGGGAATGGGCGGAGGCAGGCCTGGGGGCGGCCCTGGTGCCCCTGACGGTGCTTGAGAAGAGCGGCGAGCTTATGGTGGGAAAACTGCAGGAAGAGGCCCTGCAGTCGGAGCTTTATCTGGCCAGAAGAAAGGGGGAAGGCCAGGGGGGAGGCCCCTCTCTTTTCTTCCATATGGCGGAAGACAGGGGGAAGAATTTCATTTCATAAATAGAAAAAATGGAAAAAAGGGGGAAATCGCCCTTTTTCTCACCGGGATTATCGAAAAATTTGTTTTTTTAAACTCTTTATGCTAAAATATAACTTGCGATTTATCGTGCACTGAAAGAACCAACCAAGGTATCATTTGTCGGTAAGCCGACTTAAGGAGGAATATTTTTTATGAACGTAAAAGTAGAGGCACTGGATCAGCACAAGGTTTCCGTAGGCATTGAACTGCCCGCTGAAGTTGTACAGAAAGGATTCAAAAGAGCAGTAGCCCGCATTGCCAACCAGGTAAGAATCCCCGGATTCCGTAAAGGCAAAGCAAGCCGCAAGATCCTTGAAATGCATTTCGGTAAGGAAGCTGTAGAAGCGGAAGCTAAGGATATTGTAATCAATGAATCCATTGAAGAAGCACTCCGCCAGGAAAAACTGGTTCCGGTAACCACTCCCGAAGTAAAGGATGACAAATTCTCCGAAGCAGAAGGCGCTTCCTTCACCGTTACCTTCGTAAAACGTCCGGAAGTAGAACTGGGCGAATACAAAGGCCTGGAAGCAAAGAAAGAAAACCCGGAAATCACCGATGACCAGGTCATGGCACAGCTCAAAGGCGCTGCTGAACAGAATGCAAGAATGGAAAAAGCAGAAGAAGGGGCTGAACTGAAGAAAGGCGACTTCGCTATTATCGATTTCAAAGGCACCGTTGACGGCAAGCCCTTCGAAGGTGGCGAAGGCAAGACCTATCCGCTGGAAATTGGCTCCCAGAGCTTTATCCCCGGCTTTGAAGACCAGCTGGAAGGACATAAGGCCGGCGACGACGTAACCGTAAAGGTAACTTTCCCGGAAGACTACTTCGTAGATGCCCTCAAAGGCAAGGAAGCAGAATTCGCAGTTCATATCAGTGACGTAAAACGCAAACAGCTTCCGGAACTGGACGACGCATTTGCAAAATCCATCAGCCAGTTTGAAACCATGGACGAACTGAAGGCAGCTGTAAAACAGCAGATGCAGCTCCAGGCTTTCCAGCAGGCAGAAGAAGCTTACCATGAAGCCCTCGTCAACCAGGCTGTGGCCAATGCCAAAGTAGACATTCCCCAGGAAATGGTGGAACAGCGCATTGACGAAATCGTGGAAGAAATGAAACTGAACATTGAATCCAGAAACGCTACCATGGACGACTACCTGAAGAACATCGGCCAGACCATGGAACAGCTCCGCAAGAACTATGAAAAGACCGCTGCTGAACAGGTACGTCAGGGACTGGTTCTGGAAACCATTGCTGAAAAAGAAGACCTCACCGTTTCCAACGAAGACCTCTCCATGGAAGTTTACAGCATGGCTCACCAGTTCAATGCCGACCCCAAGGATGTAATGAAAGTCATCCAGGAAGAAGGCCGCGTAGGTATGCTGGTGAACTCCGTACTCCGCAAGAAAGCAGCTGCTTTCATCTACGGCGCAGCCAAGAAAGCGGAATCTGACAAGAAAGAAGCAGAAGAAGCTCCCAAGGCTGAAGAAGCTCCTGCAGCAGAAGAAAAGAAAGACGACTTTGAATCCATGACAGTGAAAGACCTGAAGGCCTATGCAGCTGAAAAGGGCATTGCACTGGAATCCAAAGCAAAGAAAGCTGAAATCATCGAAACCATCCGTCAGGCAGAATCCAAATAATTCCGCCCAGGGCAGATGATTCACTACTGAATTCAATATCAGGAAACTGATAATCGTTGGGAAAAAGAGACGCGGGGATAACCGGCGTCTCTTTCGACCATATGGAAATCGGAATTTCACGGTGAAATTCCTGTGTCCAAGAAAGAAAGGGTGTTACCTATGGCATATGTACCGATTGTCGTTGAACAGACAGCCCAGGGAGAAAGATCCTATGACATCTACTCCCGCCTTCTGAAAGACCGTATCATTTTTCTGGACGGCCAGATTGAAGACCACATGGCCAATGTCATCATTGCCCAGCTCCTCTTCCTGGAAGCAGAAGATCCGTCCAAAGACATCCATCTCTATATCAACAGCCCCGGCGGCGTGGTGACCGCAGGCCTGGCTATTTATGACACCATGCAGTATATCCGCCCCGATGTATCCACCATCTGCATCGGCTCCTGCGCCAGCATGGCCGCCGTCCTCCTGACCGCCGGCGCAAAGGGCAAGAGATATGCCCTGCCCCATTCCAATATTATGATTCACCAGCCTCTGGGTGGCGTACAGGGACAGGCTACGGAAATTGAAATCCATGCTCGTGAGATCCTGCGCCTTCGGGAGGAATTGAACGGCATTCTTTCCAAACACAGCGGCCAGCCTCTGGAAACCATTGCCAGGGATACGGAAAGGGACAATTTCATGACCGCTGAAATGGCGAAGAACTACGGCCTTATCGACCAGATTCTCACCCGCAATGATTTGCAGAAAGTAACTGCCAAATAAAGGAGGCTTCCATTGAACAGGAAAAATGAAGGAACTCCGGTCTGCAGCTTCTGCGGCCGCTCCGGCGACGAGGTGGAGAAGCTGATTGCCGGCCCCGGCGTCTATATCTGCAACGAATGCATCGAAGTGTGCTCCAATATCCTTCGGGAAGAGCTGAAGGCAGACAAGAAAAAGGCAGCGCCCCATTTCAAGCTGCCTACACCGGAAGAAATCAAGAAATACATGGACCAGTACGTCATCGAACAGGATGATGCCAAAATGGCGCTGGCCGTGGCTGTATATAACCACTACAAGCGCATCGAGCACGAAGGGGAAGAGGATGATGTGGAACTGCAGAAGTCAAACATCATCATGCTGGGGCCCACGGGCAGCGGCAAAACCCTTCTGGCCCAGACCCTGGCCAGATTCCTGGACGTACCCTTTGCCATTTCCGACGCCACCACCCTCACCGAAGCGGGCTATGTAGGGGAAGACGTGGAAAATATCCTGCTTCGCCTCATCCAGGCAGCAGACTACGATATCGACAAAGCGGAACGGGGCATTGTCTACATCGATGAAATCGATAAGATTGCCCGGAAATCGGAAAACCCCTCCATTACCAGGGACGTATCCGGCGAAGGGGTGCAGCAGGCCCTGCTGAAGATTCTGGAAGGTACTGTGGCCAGCGTGCCGCCCCAGGGAGGAAGAAAACATCCGAACCAGGAAATGATCCAGATCGATACCACCAACATCCTCTTCATCTGCGGCGGTGCCTTTGCAGGCATTGACAAGGTCATCGACCGCCGGCTCACCAAGAGCGTCATGGGATTCGGCGCGGACATTGAAAAGAAGGACGAAAAGGACATGGCTGAACTGCTGCAGCAGGTACAGCCGGAAGACCTTCTCAAATTCGGCCTTATTCCCGAATTCATCGGCCGTCTTCCCGTCATCGTGCCTCTCCATCCATTGAATGAAGAAGCCCTGGTGAAGATTCTGACCGAACCGAAGAACGCCCTTGTCCGTCAGTACCAGAAACTGCTGGCCATGGACCATGTGGAACTGGAATTTGATGACGGCGCCATCCATGCCATTGCCCGCCAGGCCATTGAAAGGAATACGGGGGCCAGAGGACTTCGTGCCATCATTGAAAAAATCATGCAGCACGTGATGTACGAAATCCCAAGCATGAAGGACGTGGTCAAGTGCACTGTAACGGAAGATGTGGTAAAGAACCATTCCGAACCTATCCTTACAAGGAAGGACAGCTGAATTTCTGAAATCAGTGCTTCCGAAGAGCCGGAGCTTCAGAAGGCCGTGAATGCCATCCATAGCAGATGGCATTCATGCCCTCTGGCTCCGGCTTTTGTGACCGATGGAATGTCCCATTATAAATTTTCATTTTCCTTTTATAAAATAAGGAATTCATGCTCTTCCATGTGTTACAATAAACTGGGGAAACTCTGTCATGAAAACAGTCTTCCCCAGTATGGAGGAATCATATATGAGTGAACAGACAACTGAAAACAATGGCCTCGCCCTGCCCCTGGTACCGCTGAAGGACATTGTAATTTATCCTAAAATGACGGTGAACCTTGACATAGGCAGGAAGGATTCGGCCGACGCGGTGCGCCTTGCCAGCCGGGGCGATCGCTATATCGTAACCGCCCTGGAACGGGACGGAAAAGAGACGCCGGACGTATACTCCGTAGGCACCGTATCGAAAATCAGCCAGATGCTCCAGCTCCCCGGCGGGCTGGTGCGGGTACTGGCAGAAGGGGTGTCCCGCGTAAAAATCAGGAGCGTCTACAACGGCGAAAGATGCCTCATGGCGGAAGTGGATGACCTGGAAGAAACGGCCCCGGACGATGAACTTCGGGCAGAGGCCTACAGAAGAACCCTTCTGAAGGAATTCTTCGAATGGCTCCGCAACACGAAGCAGGGCCTTCCCGATGAGCAGATGGAACAGCTGAAAGCCATTACGGATCCCGGCGAAACCTCCGATTTCCTGTCCGCCCAGCTCATCCTGTCGCCGAAACAACGGCAGGACGTACTGGAAGAGACGGACATTATGAACCGGCTTCGCCTGGTTCACCGCATGCTGGACCAGGAAATCCAGATCGGACGGCTGGAAGCGGAAATCAACGGCGATGTCCGCGCCAAAATGGATAAAGAACAGCAGGACTACTACCTGCGTCAGAAAATCAAGACCATCCACGACCGCCTGGGAGACACGGTAAGCCAGGAAAAGGAAGCGGACGAATACCGGAAGAAACTGAAAGAGACAGGCATTCCGGAAGAATACAAGGCGAAACTTTCCAAGGAAATCGACCACCTGGCAGCCATGCCGCCGATGATGGCGGAAACGGCGGTGGCCAGAAACTATCTGGACTGGATTTTCAGCCTCCCCTGGACAGAGGAAAGCCGGGACAAGCTGGACTTGAAGGATGCGAAGAAAGTACTGGACCACGACCATTACGGCCTGGAAAAAATCAAGGAACGGATCCTGGAGTACCTGGCAGTGCGGGTGCTGGCACCGGATGCCAAAGCGCCTATTATCTGCTTCGTAGGACCGCCAGGCGTAGGCAAGACCTCCCTGGCCCAGTCCATTGCCAACGCCATGGGGCGGAAATTCGCCCGCATTTCCCTGGGCGGCATTCATGATGAAGCGGAAATCCGCGGCCACCGCCGCACCTACATCGGCGCCATGCCGGGACGGTTCATCGAAGCCATCAGCCAGGCAAAGACCAGAAATCCCCTCATCCTTCTGGATGAAATCGACAAGGTAGGCGCCGACTTCCGGGGAGATCCGGCGTCCGCCCTGCTGGAAGCGCTGGATCCGGAACAGAACAAAGCCTTCCACGATAATTACATCGATATTCCCTTCGACCTGTCCAAGGTTTTCTTCCTGGCCACCGCCAATACGGTATCCACCATCCCGCCGGCCCTTCTGGACCGTATGGAACTCATCGAGCTTACGGGATACACGGAAGAGGAAAAGGTGAAAATCGCCAAACAGTACCTCATTCCACGGCAGATGAAGAGAAATGGACTCAAAGCGAAGGACATCCGTTTCTCCGACCTTCTCATCCGCCGCGTCATCCAGGGCTACACCAGGGAAGCGGGAGTGCGCGAACTGGAAAGAACCATCGGCTCCCTCTGCCGCAAGGTAGGCAAGAAGATCGTCCTTCAGGACGAAAGCCTTCCCGCCCTTTCCGCCAAGACACTGGAAAAATACCTGGGCCCCGTGAAATTCCTGCCTATGGCCGAAGAACATCCCGATGCCGTAGGAAGGGTGAACGGACTGGCCTGGACCATGGCCGGCGGCGAAGTACTGGATACGGAAGCGGTCACCATCAAGGGCAAGGGCAACCTCATCCTTACGGGGCAGCTGGGAGATGTGATGAAGGAATCCGCCGAAACGGCCTACACCTACATCCGCAGCCGGGCAAAAGAACTGGGCCTGAAGGAAGATTTCTATGAAACCCTGGACACCCATATCCATCTGCCCGAAGGCGCCGTTCCCAAGGACGGCCCCTCTGCCGGCGTCACCATGGCTACTGCCATGGCCTCCGCCTACACCGGAAGGAAGGTAAGAGGCGACACCGCCATGACCGGCGAAATCACCCTTACCGGCGAAGTCCTTCCCATCGGCGGCGTGAAGGAAAAAGTGCTGGCAGCCAACCAGTTCGGCATCAAGCAGATTCTCCTTCCTGAAAAGAACAGGCGGGATCTGGAAGAACTGCCGGAGTCCGTCAGGGAAAAACTTCATTTCGTATATGTAAAGAATGTGGATGATGTGCTCAGCCACGCCCTTCTGAAATAAAGAAACGCTGATTCAATCACCGTCTGTTTTTATGCTTATCAAAGCAGACAGTATGAATGAATCAGCGCTTCTGCAAAGGCGGCCCATCAGATCCGGAGTAAGGAGGCATCCCCTTGTCAGAAATCAAAAAAATGGATGAATTTCATATATTCTCTTCCGCCTATTTCCGGGCGGCGGTGAACCGCAGCCAGTACGTGAACGACGGCAGGAAGGAAATCGCCTTCATCGGACGGTCCAATGTAGGCAAATCATCCCTCATTAACTCTCTCTGCGGAAGGAAGAAACTGGCCTTTGTAAGCCGGGAACCGGGCAAGACCAGAACCATTAACTACTACGCCATCCAGTCCAGACGGATGGAAGAAGAAAAAGAAGTGCGGCAGGACTGGTACCTGGTAGACCTGCCGGGCTACGGTTTTGCCAAAACAAGCCAGCAGAACAAGGACAGCTGGTCATCCTTCATTGCAGACTACCTGGAACATTCGCCTACCCTGCAGATGATCGGCCTTTTAATCGACCTTCGCCATCCCGGCCTTCCCATCGACCTCAAGGCCTATGAATGGCTCCGTTCCATCGCCCCCTCCCTTCTGGTTATCGGCACCAAGGGGGACAAACTGAAACGGAACGAACTGGTGAAGAACAGGAAACTTCTGGAAAAATATTTCCCTGGAGATTTTCCCCCCATTGCCTACTCCTCCCTTTCAGGAGAAGGCAGGGACGAACTGCTGAAAGTCATTGAAGAAAAGATTTGTGACTGATATGAAAAAGACCATGTTTCTCACCGCCCTCCTGGCGGCGGCATCCATCACAGGCTTTGCCTACAATGTGTATGCTCCCAACTCCTTCGACGCCGTGAGCCCCGCCTCCTGGGACTACAAAACCGTGGAAACCCTGTGCAGGGAAGGGAAAGCCCCCTCCTACACGGAAGACTTCTTCCGCCGCGGCAGCATGACCCGCTACGAACTGGCCAGCGTCATCAAGGACATGCTGGAACATCATGACAGGAACGATAAAGACCACGGAAGCCTCATGAAGCTCAAAAAAGAATACGCCCGGGAACTGGAAGCCCTGGGCTACAGGGAAGAAAAGAAAACGGCTGAAGGAAAACCGGTGCTGGAAATGGGCGGAGACGGAAGAATCCGCTACAGCAGCGACGGAGACGCCGACGGAAGAGTACGGGTCAATACCCGGTGGCACATCGGTGATGATACTACCGTCAATGCCGGCGGCACAAAGAATGTAAAATAAAAAAACGCGATACCATGGTAATCCATGGCATCGCGTTTTTTGGTGCGGGCTGGAGAATAGGAACTGGGGAGTGGAGAGTGGGGGTCTGGCCTGCCCGTAAAGGCGCTTTCCTTTTGCTGCCTGACCGGATCCTCGGACTGGCAGGGGCGTTAAACCCAAGCATCCTTTTCTACAACCGGCCCGGGTCAGCAGGCCATAACCCGAAGGAAGTCCCTCTGCCCTTTTTTAATACACCATCACATACCACAGGATGAGCACTGCCAGAAGGAGCAGGTTGTATAGAGAAAAGAGGGCCAGGTACTCCTTTTTGGAGACGGCAGGAATATGGGTATAGGCTTTGAAGGAAATGAGGCTGGCCATGGAAGCAATGAGGGTGCCCAGGCCGCCTACATCCACACCCAGGAGAAGGGGCGCCCAGTTTTCCGTATAGGGAGAAAGCATGACCGTGGCCGGCACATTGCTGATAAATTGGGAGAGGAGAAGGGATATCCAGAACTCATGGCCCCCTATGGCCTGCCGGGCCCAGGTGCTGAGGATGTCCAGGCGTCCCAGATTTCCGACAGCCATGAAGAGAAGGGAAAAGAGGAGAAGCAGCTTGTAATCCACCTCCCAAAAGGCCTTCCGGTCCAGGAAAATCATGGCCGGCACCACCACCGCCATGGCGAGGGCCAGGGGAATCAGACGAAGGACATGAAGAACACAGAGGAGGAGAAGGAAAAGGAGAAAGAGGGACTTCTTCCTTGGCAGTTCCATTTCCCTGGAAGGCAGGGAAGAAATGACGGTTTCCGGGAAAAGCCGTCCTGCCAGATACAGAAAAAAGCCGCTGATGAAGACCACCGGCGCTGTGGTCGATAGAAAATCAGACAGGGGCAGATGAAAGTATTCATAGATGAAAAGATTCTGCGGATTTCCTATGGGTGTCAGCATGCTGCCCATGTTGGCAGCTATGGTTTCCTGCGTAATCAGCGGAATCAAAAGTGACCGCTCATGGATTTCGATAAAAGTGGAAATGGAAAAGGGAACTTGGTTATGACCATGGACGAAAAGAAGCAGGCACCGGTAAAGAAACGGGCCAGCTGCCGCACCGTGACTTTTCCGTCAAAAAAATGAAGGCAGAGAGCCCTGGGAATGCCCCATTTTCCGATTTCCGCCGTAATGGTCATGAGACAGAACAGGATGCCCAGCAGATTCCAGTTTATGCTTTCCCAAAGAAGGGCAGGGGAGAAAGGCACAAAAAGTCCGGTGGCCAGAGCCAAAAGGGCGGCCAGCAGCAAATCGGTGTATTTTTTGATCATGAAAAACCTCCGTCATGAATGATGTCTCTGCTATTATAATGGAAATTGGGAATAATGGGGAGTGGGGGATAGGGAATGGGTAAGTG
>ULVN01014334.1_pt1 | contig 18512 bp, 15 predicted proteins | sample 1959491 | NCBI WGS metagenome assembly ULVN01 (sample SAMEA4835787, study PRJEB28245) | human gut metagenome | biome: gut microbiome; material: fecal sample | place: Denmark | collected 2008 | reverse complement strand
GAGGAATATAAGTGTTAATATCCATTTTGGATGACACAAAACACAAATATTATATAAAAGTTACGAAACCTACTTACCACCCTATCACACCCTAATGCCTGTTTTGTCGTAATTTCGGAACTATTATCTGGTGTAAGGCGTTGATAATAAATGATATAAGATAATGCGTAATGATGAGGCGTATACCACTGCAACCTTATAGGCAAGGTTGTCACTTTTATGCGAAAATATGCCGAAAAAGCGAGTAAAAAAACGTTAACAATGTTAATATCCAAATTTTGGATGACAAAAAATTAACATTCATTATATGTTGAAAATCGACTAAAATGCGCAAAAACGTGATAAGGTTACAGTAAGGTGATTATGCTCTAGATATGTAAAGATAAATTACTAAGAATAGAGGTAAAAAAAGAAGGACAGATGCAGAATCCGGATAGGAGTTAAAGAAGTTAAAGTAGTTATAGGAGTTAGAGTCAATAGCAAACATAGTGCTTGCGAAAAGATCCAACAAAGCGATTGGGTTTTTCACTCTTCACTCTTAACTCTTCACTTCCGTCAGGCGTTTTTCACTTTTAATTTTTCATTTTTAATTAGCTAACGCTGAACTTCGTTTGCGCTTTTGCGCCTGCTCTTCACTTAGAAAATACTACTCTAACTACCAAGAAACAAAAGCCTCCCCACGGGGGAGGTTTGGTGGGGCTCTTAATTCACGCAGTGCTAGGTTTACCACCTACTTTATAAACTTTTTATATTATATACGCGCAAAAAAAATAAAATGAATATATATACATGCCGATAATTTATTTTATCGCATATATATAAAAAGTTTTGAAAACAGCTTACCACCCTATCACTCTTACAGTGCTCCGGAAGGCTGAAAATGGCATAAGAAACGAACGTAACATGCATATATACAGCGACTTGCATCTGTGCGATTGTCCTTTGACAGAGCACTGCAGGCTTTAATCACTACCTGTCGTAAAAAACGCGAAAAAGTCCAAATCTTTTTTGAAATAAAAAAATAAAACTGAAAAATAAAATGTAAATATTTATTTTCAAAATCTTTTTCAAAACCGAAAAAAGATTTTCTGATATAGAACAATAAATGTTACATAACAAACAAAATATATACAACCTTACTACAAGGTGATTATGCAACCTGCATGTAAAGATAATTTACTAGCAACAGAAGTAAAAATGAAGTTATGATAAGAGACCACAAAGCACATGGCTTAACTTCATAACTCCCGAAAAGCAATCATTTCTACATAGAAAATCATTGTTTTTCCCCTCAAAACTCACTGAGTTTTACCTCGCAAATCAACACGTTATGAAAGAAATAATAATAGCAAAAAATAGATTCAAAGCTCTATGATACAACATTCAATAGGTATAATTAATAGCATTATAATTCAAAAAATGCAACGGTATTTAATTTTTAACTTATAACAATTCATTTCCGCTAAAACGTTTAACTTTTAATTTTTAATTAATAATTGCGCAAGCCAGATTGTGCTTTGCTCCTGTTTTTCACTTAGATTATGACTGATACAGCACAAAATAATAAAAGAATAGCCAAAAACACAATGTTCCTATATGCAAGAATGGGAATAATAATGTTGGTACAATTATATACATCAAGAATAGTACTTAATGCATTAGGAGTTAAAGACTATGGTATATACAATATTGTTGGTTCTATTATAGTTGCATTTAATTTCATCAGCATTCCTTTAAGTACTGCAACACAACGTTTTTATAATTATGAGTTAGGAAAGAATAATATAGAAAATGTCAATAAAATATTTAATTTAAGTTTAATCATATATGGATTAATTGCAATTACATTAATATGCATAGTTGAGATTTGTGGTCTATGGTTTATTAATAATAAGATGTCCTTACCACAGACACGTATAGATGCTGCTTTATGGACTTTTCATTGCAGCGTATTTGTTTTTGCAATATCGTTGCTACGAAATCCTTTCGAAAGCCTTATTGTAGCCCATGAAAAAATGTCGGTTTATGCATATATTGGAATTATAGATGCCGTTTTAAAATTACTGAATGCTTTTTCTTTGATGTATTTTACAACTGATAAATTAAAATTATATGCAGTTAATCAACTTATAATAGCCATTGTTGGATTCGTCATTATATTTTATTATAATAGGAAAAAACTAGGATATATTAAGATAAAAAGAGTTTATGACAAAGAAATGTTTAAAAATCTTCTAAGTTTTTCCGGATGGAGCTTGTTCGGTTCTGTTGCAGTAATGCTATCTAATCAAGGTCTAAATATATTGCTCAATATATTCTATGGCGTAGCTGTTAATGCAGCTATGGGTATTGCAACACAAGTTAATGCATCTATACAGCAATTTGTTGGAAACTTTCAAGTTGCATTTAGGCCACAAATTGTCAAACAATTTTCAGCGAATCAACTGGCAAGTCTAAGGAATTTAGTAACTAATTCTTCTAAATATTCATTTCTTCTATTATTTTGCATTGTCTGCCCTTTATTGTTCAATATTTCTTTTATATTAAAAGTGTGGTTAGGAAATGTACCCAAATATGCACCTGAATTTTGTATATTAATGATGATATATGCATTATCAGAATCGCTATCTGCCCCAATGTGGATGACCATACAAGCAACTGGAAAAATAAAAAAATATCAAATAATTATTAGCTGTGTGATGGCTATGAATATTGTCCTTTCATATATTTTTTTAGATATGGGATTCAAGCCAATAATTGTATTGATAATAAAATGCTGTTTAGATTTATGCTATTTAATTATTAGATTACTTTTTATTAATAAGATGATAAAATTTTCTATAAAAAAATATATCAGAAATGTATGTTTTCCTCTGTCAATAATTGTACTTCTTACATCTACATCAATATTAATAGTACAACACTATATAAATGACGGATGGTTCAGAATGTTTATAAGTATTATTGTATTTGGTATTATATTCATTCCTTCAACATATTATATATGTCTAAATAACAAAGAGAAAATAATGATAAAGACATTTATTATAAATAAGTTAACACTATATAAAAAAAATGGATAAACTTACAATCGCATTCATTGGATTATATAATGAACCAAATTTAGGTGATCCAATCATATTTGATAGTACGGTATGGTTATATTCAAATTATTTAGGATGTAAAATACAGCCAAAATATCTATACTTAGACTATATTGAAAAGACATATAATATGTCTTTATTAAAAAAAATAGCAAATAAGGTCTCTTATAAAATTAGTCATAAACCAATTTTTCATGATAATTGCACAAAGCGTATACTTACAAAAGAATACTTCAATAAAAGCTTAAAAGATGCTGACTTAGCAGTAGTTGTTGGCGGAGGTGTAATTAAATATAGTTATCAATTTTTCTGGGGAAGCCTATGGGGACTATTACATGCAGCTAACGATATGAAAATCCCTGTAATATTTAATTCTGTTGGAGTTGAAGGTTACGATGCTAATAATAAAAAATGTTTAATTCTTAAAAAAGCTATGCATCTTCCATCTTTAATTTATATAACAACAAGGGATGATATATCGACATTAATAAAAGGTTATTTTGATAACAATCCCACAATTCCGATTTTTAATGTCTGTGATCCAGCTGTATGGATTAGCGAAGTTTATAACATTAAAAAAAATACAAATAGCAACACTATAGGAATTGGCATTGCAAGAGACAAAATTTTTATTGACAATGGTTTCAATTTTAGCCCTCAACAAGTCATAACATTATATTGCGACATAATCAAAAATATAAAATCTAAAGGACTTAATATTCAAATTTTTACAAATGGACATCCTTCCGACAATTCAACAGCCTTACATATTTGTGAATCACTGAAATCTGAGGGCATTTTTGTTGAGCTTTGTATTCCATCAAACAAGCAACAATTAGTTAAAATTATATCTAATTACAAAGCAGTGATTGCAACACGTTTACATTCATGTATTATATCATATTCATTAAACATACCTGCAATTGGATTAGTATGGAATGACAAGCTAAAATTATGGGGACGAAATATTAATAGAGAAGATGATTTTATTTGTATTGAGAATTTAAATGCTAACTATATTTATAATAGATTAAATATTGCCATTACACAAAAATATGATATGACAATACGTGAAAAATTCAGAAATACTATTATAAATAATATTTTAAACTTAAAAGAATACCTTAAAATAAATTAAATATGCCTTCGAATACAATTAATGGTTTATTGATCTGCGCAGGAACATCTGAATATAAAAACATAGGTGATTTTATACAGAGCGTTGCACAAGAGCAATTTTTTGACCAGATAGATACATATATTGAACGTGAAGAATTATCATCTTTCAAATCTGATAAAGTTGCAAAGTGTATAATGAATGGATGGTTTATGCAAAATCCTGATAAATTTCCTCCATCTGATTCTATATCTCCGTTATTTATTTCATTTCATATAACACCACGTATTGCAGAAAAAATGCTTTCAAATAAAAAAACTATTAATTATTTTAAAGCATACCAACCTATTGGAGTAAGAGACTACAATACAAAAAGAATTCTTGAAGAAAAAGGTATTGAAAGTTATTTTACAGGATGTCTTACTGTATGTCTAAATAAGAAATATAAATCACAAACACATTCTGATGAAATTATATTTGTCGATCCATATTATGAAAGGCCTACATTTAAAAAAAATATAAAAAGTTTTTTCAAACAAATATGTTTATTCCTTAATCATCCTATAGCAGGATGTAAATTAGCGCATAAATTTCACAATGAATTTCCTTCTAGTATTAAAAAATTATCTCCTTGGTTAGACAATGCAATATCTGCGTCAATCTTTTATCATACTTATTCAAAACTTTTTGAAGATGATGTATTGTATAATGCGACATATTTAGGTCACTCTATACCACAAACTCAATTCAAAAATAATGATGACAAGATGGAATATGCACGTAAATTAATAAAAAGATATGCCCAAGCTAAATATGTAATTACAAGTAGAATTCATTGTGCTTTACCATGTTTAGGAGTGGAAACACCAGTTTTATTTGTTTCATCTGAGAATTTAGAAAGTCCCAATGGTATCAGAAGTTCCGGAAGATTTGATGGCCTGATAGATTGGTTAAGATGCCTGCAATGGACCTCAAATGGAATACAAATAAAAGATGAAGAATTAAAACGTAAATTATCAAAAAGAAAAATTGATTCTACATTTATTTTTCACAATAAAGATACATATAAAACATTCCGAGATAAAATGTTTAATATAATATCAAACTTTATCAAACAATAAAATAATTAATATGAACATTGCAGTTATATTTGCAGGAGGCTCCGGCAAAAGGATGAATACCGTTGCAAAACCTAAACAATTTCTAGAATTAAATGGTAAGCCAATAATCGTCTATACATTAGAAATATTTGATAATCTTCCTGAAATAGATGGTATTATTGTTGTTTGTATTAAGGAATGGATTCCTTATATGAATAAGCTTATACGCAAATTTGAACTTACAAAAATTCTTGAAGTTGTTCAAGGAGGCGATACAGGACAAGATTCAATATATAACGGACTTCTTACAGCAAAGAAATATGGAAATAATGATAGTATAGTTTTAATTCATGATGGTGTACGTCCACTTATTAATGAGAAAACAATCCTTGACAATATAAAGATGGTTAAAGCCACTGGTAGTTGCATAACTTGCATTCCTGCAACAGAAACATTTGTTGTAAAACAAGATAATGGATCATTACATATTCCAACTCGCTCTAATTCTTTAATAGCTAGAGCTCCACAAAGTTTTAGACTAGGTGATATTTTTTCTGCCCACGAAAAAGCAAGAGCAGCGAATATACACGATTTTATTGACTCGTGTACCATGATGAGCTATTATGGACATAAGTTGTCTACAATCATTGGACCTGTAGAAAATATAAAAATTACAACACCTACAGACTTTTTTATTTTCCGTGCAATAGAAGAAGTACATGAGAATCAACAAATTTTTGGTTTTTAGCTATTGGATTTATGTTTGGATATAATAATAAAATAGTAAAGCACGATCTCGAAGAGATATCTTCATTATCGCTTCATTGGGAAGAACTTGAAGGCAAATGCATCTTGGTTACAGGTGCAAATGGAATGTTAGCAACATATTTAATTTATACTTTTCTTTATGTTGCAAAAAATAAAAATATAAATATTAAAATTATAGCGCTTACAAGAACTTTGTCAAAAACGCAACAACTTTATAAAGAATTCTTAAATACTGATATATTCGAGATATTGCAACAAGACATTTGCACCCCAATAAATTACCCTAATAATATCGACTACATATTTCATTTTGCAGGAAATGCTAGTCCATATTTTATTAAAAACGATCCTGTTGGTATTGTAAAAAGCAACTTGATTGGAACCTTCAACGTAATGGAATTTGCAAAAAACAAAAGATGTAAAAAAATTGTATTCGCTTCAACACGTGAAGTATATGGAGAAACAAAATATGATACTTTACATGAAGATTCTTTCGGAAAAATAGATCCATTAGATAATCGTTCTTGTTATCCTGAAAGTAAGCGTGCTGCAGAAACAATTATGAAAAGTTATTTTTTACAATATGGCATAAATTGTGTTATTGCACGTATTGCGCATTGTTATGGACCTGGTATGAAAATTGACAACGACGGACGAGTTATGAGTGATTTCATACATAATGCCGTATACAATGAAGACATCACTTTACATAGTGATGGAAGTGCAATACGCGCTTTTTGCTATTTAAGCGACGCAATTCAAGGTCTTTTAATACTCCTACTTTATGGTAAAAATGGAGATGCATATAATTTAGCAAACGAAAATGAGCCATTACCAATACGTGATGTCGCACATATAATAACAGATTTATTTCCTGAGCGAAACATTCATGTCAGATTTCAAAAGTCTGAAGACAATTCTGGTTATTGTGCTTATAAACGTGTTGGCCTATCACTAGAAAAGATAAATAAATTAGGATATTTGCCAAAAATCAGTTTACGTGAAGGACTAAAAAGAACCATTTTAAGTTTCGAATAAAATGAAAAAATACATAACATTAGAAGATATACGTAAAATACAATTAGATATTCTTCGTAATGTCCATAATTTTTGTATCAAAAACAACATACGCTATTCTTTAGGAGGTGGTACACTTCTTGGTGCAATAAGACATAAAGGCTATATACCATGGGATGATGATATAGATATCATGATGCCTAGGCCTGATTATGAAAGATTTCTTCATACATTTAATTATGACAATTTAAATATAATTGATTACAAACGATGTGAAACTTATTTTAAACCATTTGCAAAAGTCTATGATTGCAGGACTGTATTAGAGGAAGAGAATGATATCAATGGAATTTATATTGATATTTTTCCTATAGAAGGTTTACCAGATCCTACAAAATGGAAAAAATATTTTGAAGATTACTCTGCTTTAGCATTAAAGCTATGGAAATTAACAAAATATCCAAACTATGAAAAAAGGCCTTATGGTAAAATAAAATATATCATTAACAAGATTTTCTTACCCAAACGAGAAGTTGTTATAAAACAAATAGAAAACTTTTTGTCAAATAATCCTTATGATGAAGCAGAATATTGTGGAGTTATAACAGGAAGATATGCAGAAAAAGAATTCATGAATGCCCAAACATTCCATAATTATATTTTATTACCATTTGAAGGAGAAAAATTTATGGCTATTTCTGGATACGATGCATATTTAACTAAACATTACGGGAACTATATGCAGCTACCACCGAAAGAATTGCAAATATCTAACCATCAATATATAGCATACTGGAAATGAACTATTTAATTTGTCAAGACTGGACCAACACCAGTAATAATCATGCAGGCATTAAGTATTTATGCCTACAATTAGAGGAAAAGTACAAAAAAGAATGCAAAGCCATTGTTATCCCTGATTATATTGGGAGCCAAATTGCAAAGCATAGTAAATTAACTAGAAAATTTTATATTTGGTTAGCACGAAGAAAATTCAATAAGTTCATAAAAAAAATTACTAATGAATTGAATAAGCAGCTAATTGAAGGCGACAAAGTTTTCCTACTTGAATATATGGAAAAGCTTGTTCCCCAATATAAATTAGCATGTGAGATAAAAAAATCTCATCCAGAAATTGATATATATGCAATGGTACATTTAATACCTAAAAAACTTGATAATAGTTTTACTGATTTAGAATTTAAGCAATGGATAAAACCTATTGACAAGTTTATAACATTAGGTTCATCATTAACAGATTATCTAGGAAATAGAGGTATTAATAAAAATAAAATTATTACATCATTTCATTATGTTGAAAATGAATATTACAAACCCCAATCGCATAAAGCGATCGGAGCAAACATACAAGTAATTGCAATGGGGAATCAAGAACGTAATGTTAATTTATTGCGTGAAGTTGTAGCCAACAATCCAACTGTAAACTTTATTATCTGTCAAGGCGTCAGTGATCTATCAGCTCAATTTAAAGGCTTACATAATGTCAAACTTATCCCATTTGTTGAAGAAGAAGAATTACGTAAACTCATGGATGAATCTGACATATCCCTCAACATAATGAATGATACAATTGGAAGTAATGTTATTGTTACTTCAATGGCTATGGGATTAGCTATGATCTGTAGCGATGTTGGTTCTATCCGAGATTATTGCGATGAAGATAATTGTATCTTCTGTGATAATAATGTAAAAAGTTTTTCCAATGCGGTTAATAGTTTGGTAACAGATAAAATAAGATTAGCAAAATATAAAGAATCTTCAATAAATAAATCAAAAGAAATAAATATATCTAATTTTTATTTATCCATAAAAACAAGATGAGATACATATTTTTTTTCTTGGCAATGATACTTGCTGTTTTTGGCAATACTTATATTTCTGATTATATAGGTTACAGCATGAGAACTACCGTTGCGTTCACATTACTTATCTTATATTGTTTATATAAATTCACAAAGGGAGAATATACAAACAAAACTGATAATACTTATAAGCATATTATCATTGTCGGTGTACTTATTATAATTGTTCACCTTTTGCTTGGAAATAATTATATCCAATCTATGCTTACAATGGTATTTATACCATGCTTGTTTTATATATTTTTCATACGACTAAATAAAAAAGAAAAATCAATCTTTAGACTCGCATTAATTATATTATTTCTTGTTAATTGTTCAATTGCCATATGGGAACATCATAATCAAACTTTTTTCATAAAACATGAAATATCTAAAATTGATTTATTAGAATCATGGTCATTCAGGGCTAGAGCATTATTAGGCCATCCTTTAGCAAATGCTCTTATTATGTCGCCAATGATTTTATATATCTTAATTAGTGACCTAAACATAAAAATCAAACTTGTATTATTTGCTATCGGAGAATATGCTCTTTTATGTTTCAACACACGATCTGGATTATTAGCAACCACAATATGTGCAATACCTCTTCTATATAAAGAAATAAAAAAACAGAATAGAACTGTCCGTAAATATTATTACATAACAATTTTGTTAATAGGTGTTTTATCTATAACATATATTATTAATAATAATATTGGAGGTAGACTTGTCAATATTAGTTCAAATGAAGGTTTTTTATCGGATGGAAGCAGCTTAGCTAGACTAGAAATTTTAGATTTTGTAGATTATATATCTACTGACGAACTCATATTTGGTTCACCAGAAAGCTATGACAAACTTTTAATAGCCATGAATCTTATGGGAGTTGAAAATGGTTTGGTAACATTAATATTGACTTACGGGATATTTTTAGGCTTATCATTAGCATTTTGCTTAATTCTATTCTATTGGAAAAGAATGGCTTATTTAGGTAATACTGAAAGAATATGTATTATGGCATGTTATATCGGTATTGGACTAACAAATCCCCATATAGCATATTCTCTTGCATGGTATTACTTTTTATTTGACTTTATTGCATTTATTCCTTGGAACAATTATATAAAATTAAAAGAATCTAAAATATAAGTTTAGTTTTTGGAATAAAAATATTTATTCATCTATTTTGTTTGATACAATATTTTATCTATAACTATATTTATCTTCACATTGAGTCTTATTATACATTATATATTTTCTAGTATTACAAAAATAAATAACATTCAAAACAATAAACAATTATCGTGATTACTTCAAAAGAAATATTACTTAGTATAATTAAATATGAAAAGAAATTATATTCTAATTATATGTTTAAAAGTAGAACTAGGAAAATAATAGCATCCATCAAAGAAGAACCTGCATACGATATAATGAAATGGCAAATACTATCAAGAAAAACCGATTATTATAAATATCGCATAAATAATAACCCTTCTATTATTGAGAAAATAAAGTATATATACTATATAAAACGTCGCAATCATATCTCTAAATATTTAGGTTTAGAAATTGAAACAGGAAACATTGGAAAAGGGTTAATGATATATCATTATGCAGGTGGTATTGTAATAAATGGCAACTCAATTATTGGTGAAAATTGTCATCTACATGGTAATAATTGCATTGGCAATGCTGGTCCCAATGATCTCCGTTGCCCCATAATTGGAAATAATGTTATGTTGGGTGTCGGTGCAAAGATTATTGGATATGTGAAAATTGCTGATAATGTAAAAATTGCGGCAGGAGCAGTTGTTGTAAAAGATATTCTAGAAAAAGGATGTACTGTTGCAGGTATACCAGCTAAAATTATTAAACACAAAAATTATGAAGATGCCTAAAATTAGTATAATCGTTCCTATATACAATGTTGAGAAATATCTTGATCGTTGTATACAATCTCTTGTTAACCAAACACTAAATGACATTGAGATAATATTAGTTGATGATGGTTCGCCAGACAATTGCCCCTCTATGTGCGATGAATATGCACAGAAAGATAATAGAATAAAGGTAATACATAAGCAAAATGCAGGACTTGGTTATGCTCGCAACTCTGGACTCGAGATTGCTACAGGTAAATATGTTGCTTTTGTGGATTCGGACGACTATGTTGATACGACGATGTATGAAAACCTATACAATGCAGCTATCAACTATAATGTAGATACCGTATTTTCAAACTATTATATTGTTGACCAATATAATAGAGTCGCTCAGATTCACCAACAAGAAACTATTCAATTTTATATGGGTAACGATATAAAACAAAATATGTTACTTAATATGATTGCATCAGACGTAAATATCAGTAAGGAAAGACAAATAGATATGTCTGTATGGAGAGCTATTTATTCAAAAGAAATTATAGATAAAAATCAAATTAAATTTGAGACAGAAAGAAAATTTATATCTGAGGATATAATTTTCCATATTGATTATTGTTCACATTCACAAGCAGTCTGCTTGCTACCAGAAGCTTATTATTATTATACCGTAAATTTTAATTCTTTAACAAAAAAAGTAAGAACAGATAGATTTCAAATGGATAAAATTTTGCATAAAGAGATTATTAGAAGGTGTAATAATAATGGGATTACAGAAAACGTCACCCAAAGAGCTGACCGATTCTTCATTGGCTATGTAAGAACTGATATTAGAAACTTATGTAAAGCATCTCTTCCTTTTTTTGTTAAGAGAAATATCATATTAAACATCTGCAAAGACAATTATTGGAATGATATATACAAACGCTATCCCATAAGGATGATGCCATTTACACATAAAATCTTTTTATTATGCATCAAATATAAATTTTTTTCATTTTTATATTTAATGACTAAAGTTAAAGGATAAATTATTAAAGATAAGATTATTATGCTACTAAAATTTAGTGCTGCATTTCCATATATATGGGACAAATTATGGACTCCATTTTATAAACGCTCAATGAAACATTGCGGTAAGAATGTATATTTAAGACCCGCAACTTCAGACTTAAAAGGTTTATGGAATTTAAGTATCGGTGATTATACGAGTATACCCAAAGGCTCTGTTTTCTATTGCACGGAAGCGCCTCTCACAATCGGCAACAAGGTTATATTTGGACCACATCCAACAATAATAACAGGAGATCACAGAATAGACGTAATAGGAAAATATATAATTGATTCTCATGAAAAATTGCCTGAAAATGATGCACCTGTAATAATTGAGGATGACGTTTGGACAGGAGCTAACATCACAATTTTAAAAGGTGTTACAATTGGTAGAGGTAGTGTCGTTGCAGCCGGAGCTGTGGTGAATAAGTCTTGCCCTCCATATTCAATAATTGGTGGTGTACCAGCAAAAGTTTTAAAATTTAGATTTACTGTAGAAGAGGTGCTTGAACATGAAAGAAAACTTTATCCAGAAGATAAACGTTTTACAAGAGAGGAATTAATAGAACAACGCAAGGCATATATTAAATAATAAAATGATAAAAACATTAATCATAGCAACCTCTCACAAAACCCGCGGTGGTATAACATCCGTGGTTAATGCACATAAAAAAGGCAAGCAGTGGCAAGAATATCATTGCAAATGGATAGAAACACATATAGACAAGGGTGCCGGATGGAAGATATTGTATCTGATAAAAGGCTGGCTCACGTTTATATGTTTGCTTCCGTTTTGTAAATTGGTGCACATACATATGAGTGAACCACCTTCAGCTATAAGGAAATGTCTGTTTATGCCTTTTGCTAAACTGTTTGGTAAGAAAGTAATTGTGCACTTTCATGCTTTTTCGCCAGATACAACAATTAACAGCAAACATAAAGGCGTGTACAAATATCTGTTTGGTAAAGCTGATTGCGTGATAGTGTTATCGCAATTATGGAAGAAGTATGTTAATGACGCTTTTGATTTAGGAGACAAAGTAAGAGTTGTTTATAATCCATGTACATCAGAGGTGTCAGACAAGACATATCAGAAGAAAAAACAGATATTATATGCAGGAACAGTAAATGCCAGAAAAGGATATGCCGATATGATAAAAGCATTTGCCAAAATAGCAAATAAATATCCTGACTGGAAAATAGTTTTTGCCGGAAATGGTGAAGTTAAGCAAGGCGAAGAACTGGCTCAAAGCTTAGGAATAGAAAGTCAAACCGTATTCTTAGGCTGGGTTAGCGGTGATGCAAAAGACAAGGCTTTTAAAGAATCGGAGATTTTCTGTCTGCCTAGTTATGCAGAAGGGTTCCCAATGGCTGTGCTTGATGCATGGGCTTACGGACTGCCAGTGATAACAACTCCTGTAGGCGGCATTCCTGACATCGCTTTAAATGGTGAAAATATGCTGCTGTTTAATGCTGGAGACATAGATAAATTGGCAGAAAACATGCAAAGGCTTATTGACGACAATGAGTTAAGAAACAAGATTATAAAAGAATCTGTAAACCTTGCCAATACAACATTTAACATTGATACAATAAATAATCAAATTGGCAGCTTGTATCAAGAAATGATTGGATGAACAAGTTATTTTAAGTAAGAATAAATTTGTTCTTGTATCTTTTCTAATTGTTGTTCTTCTAAAAGGAAATAAGGCACAGGATTGCTGTTTCCCTTAAAATAAAAGAAAAGATGCCTGATGCCGGGAGCCTCTGGATAGGTATAGGCTTCAATCTTTGTTACAGGTATATCAAGCGAATTTAATTGACGGATAAGGTCCTTACGCTGTTTGGCATCAAGACCTACATACGCATTATATACTTTATCTATGTAGAACTTTTTCATGTTGTGTGAGACTTTGCAGAGTTTCGTGCTTGTGCTTGGCTACGAAATAAATTCTAATGGCTGTTTGGATTTAAAAACGCTGCTTTTTGAATTTTATTGTCATCACACGACATATCTTCACTTTCAAGTTTCGCAAATACGAAGCTTGAACAGATAACTTATAATTAATCACGACGTTACATTAGGACACACCATGGTATGTCCCTACAGTCAGAGGGATAAAATGTAAAACTAGAATAGCATAACAAATAAACACTATGATAAGACTAAAGACGCTCTCTATACAGGAGAGCAGAGATGCACTTGGCAAGTTGCCTGAAGGCAAACTGCTGATAAACACAATTAACGCTCACTCTTATAACACCGCCCTGAAGGACAAGCTGTTTGCAGAGGCCCTGACTAAAGGCGACGTGCTTATTCCTGACGGAGTGAGCATAGTGAAGGCGTGCAAATGGCTGAAGGCTAAGTCGCAGCCAAAAGAGCGCATAGCCGGATGGGATCTGTTTGTGTTTGAGATGGACAAGCTGAACCGCAAGGGCGGTAAGTGCTTCTTTATGGGCAGCAGCGAAAAGGTGCTGAGCCTGATAAAGAAAAGGGCAGCCGTGGACTATCCTAACATAACAGTGGAGACGTATTCGCCACCATATAAGCCGGAGTTCAGCAAAGAAGACAACGACGCCATAATAGAGGCTATAAACAAGGCTAACCCCGACTTGCTGTGGATAGGCATGACGGCACCGAAACAGGAAAAATGGACTTACTCACACTGGAACGAGCTTAACATACACTGCCACGTAGGAACGATAGGCGCAGTGTTCGACTTCTTTGCAGGCACTGTGGCACGTGCACCGATGTGGTGGCAGGAGCATGGACTGGAATGGGCCTACAGACTGCTGAAAGAGCCTAAGAGAATGTGGAGAAGATATATTATAGGCAACACGCTGTTCCTGTGGAACATCACGACGAAAGGATGAGTATTTAAGTGAAAAAACATGCGCTAATATTATTGGTAGTTAAAGGAGCATTTTTAAGTGAAGAACGAAGAGTTAAGAGTGAAAAATCCAATTGCAAACGTAGTGTTTACAAGTAGAAACCACAATACATTTGGATTTTTCGTTTTTCACTTTTAACTTTTCACTTTCGTAAGACGCACTACGTTGCCATTGTGCCGGCTGATTTGTGCTTTCGAGTCGGGAGTTAAAGTAGTTACAGGAGTTATCGCTCACTAAAGTGAGCTAGTAGTTAGAGTCAAATGTCTTGTTGATTCTTATCATAACTTCATAATCACTACGTTTGGTAATGTGCCGGCGGATCTACGCTCCGCCGGAATTAAATATAAGGATCTATGATCCGCTAAAAATACCGCTTCCTTATGAAGTGAGTAATGAAAAATCTAATGCTAAGTTTGCATTAAAAGTATGAGGTGATGTCAAATAGGAAGTAATCGGATTAAAAAATTAGCTGCGCTGACCTTCGGTTCTTATATTCAATTCCGGCCGATTGCAAATCAGCCGGTACAATAGCGAACGTAGTGCTTATGAGGTCATGATAATAATCTACAAAGCATTTGACTTTAACTACTTTAACTCCTTTAACTTCTAACAACCACTTCCATAATCTGTGGCTTACTTACGCGACTATCAGACGGACATAATGGCTCGCATCATTTACGAATGGCAAAGATGCAAGAGCGTGATGGTGCAGATGCCTACAGGCACCGGCAAGACGAGAGTATTGGCTGCACTCGTGAATGAAGAACTAAACGATAAAAACGAAACGACAGGACGGACGCGTAGCGTGTGGATTGTTGCGCACAGACGGGAACTGGTGGAACAGATTAAGGAAACGGTAGAACAATTCATAATTGGGTTAAACCGAACTACGTTTCATAATTGGGGTAAACCGAACAATGTTTCACAATTAGCTAACGCTGAACTACGTTTCATAAGGCATAATTGGGTTAAACCGAACGATGTTTCACAATTAGACTGTGACAAACGTTGTTCAACGCCTATAAATAAGCACAAGGCAAATCATAATTTTCCATTATCAATTATCAATTCTCAATTGTCTTACGCCAGTAAGATCCACGTGTTGTCGATACAATGGCTGGCGAGACACTGGGAGGACGTGAAGGACGAGATGCCGAGTCTGATAGTGATAGACGAGGCTCACCATGCGCTGGCTGACACTTACGCCGAACTGTGGCGAAGATACCCTGAGGCTAAGAAGCTGGGAATGACAGCCACGCCATGCAGAATGAACGGCAAGGGATTTACGGATCTGTTTGACAAACTGATATCAGGATGGAGCATTGCGGAGTTTGTAAGACGCGGATATCTGTCAGTGTTCGACTATGTGTCGATAAGACGTGAGAGCGAGGAACAGAGACTGATAAACGAACTGAAAAGACGGGGCACCGACGGCGACTACCAGATAAAGGAGATGAACGAGAAGCTGAACAGGCAGACGAGCATCGAAAGGCTGTATGACGCCATGAAGCGCTATGCCGACGGCAAAAAGGGCATAGTGTACGCCATAAGCATTGAACACGCCAGAAACATTGCGGAATACTACAGCAGACGGGGCGTGAAGGCAGTGGCGATAGACAGCAGGACGCCGCGGGCGACACGTAAAGCCTTGGTGGACGACTTTAAGGCGGGAAGGATAAAGGTGATGGTGAACGTTGACGTGTTCAGCGAGGGCTTCGACTGTCCTGACGTGGAGTTTGTGCAGATGGGCCGCCCTACCCTGTCGCTGGCAAAATATCTGCAGCAGGTGGGCCGCGGACTGAGAATGAGCAAGGGCAAGGATGCGTGCATGCTGATAGACAACGTGGGACTGTATCGTGTGTTCGGACTGCCGACAAGGGAACGCGACTGGCAGGCTATGTTTGAAGGCAGGATGACGGGAAAGGCGGAGACGGAAAGACGTGGCAGGCAACTGGCTGCGACGGCACTGACAGCAGACGAAGAGGCTATAGGAAAGGACGAGATGGAAGTGGTGATGAACCACGAAAGGCTGCTGACATATATAGAGAAAGCCAAAGACGGAGACGAGACGGAGGCTAAGGCACTGACGGCATACAAGGACAAACGGAGCGGAACATGGGGCCTGAAACGCGGCAGGAAGATAACGGCGAAGACGCAATATGCGAAGGTGTTTGACATAAAGGACAACATGGCTGCCGTGAGATTCGGCGACATGCGCGTTGGCGTGGTTGACGGCGACGGTAATGTGATGATGAGAATAGACAGATACAGCGGCATGAGGTTTGTGAAGAACGACTTCGTTGAGGTGAAAGACAACGGATGCAAGACGTTTTATATTGACATAAGGACAAACAGACTGTACAGGGAGAAGCCGGAGGTGATGGTATTCGGAGGCGTGGAGATGCTGAAGATGGGCAGAACGCTATACAGCAGGACTAAGGATGTGTATGTGAACGCTCAGGGCATAGGACGCGGCGAACTGGCATGGCGCGGCTTTTATCTGGAAATACCTGACAGCAACGTGCCGGAGACGTGCCGCAAGGCTGCGCTGACGCTTAGCACGGGCTACGAGACATCGGCATGCGTGATTGAAGGTGACGAGGAAAGAGCATACTGGTGTTGCGGCAGACTGGCTGACGGAAGTATTATTGCGGCTGACAATGACGGACGCTTCTATCACATGGCCAAAGGCATGACGCCTGAACGGATAGACGGAAAGGACGACATGGAAGCCCAGCTAAGAAGACTGAAGACTGAAGCCAGCGCAAGGGCTGCGGAAAAGAGACTGAGAAAGGAACAAGAGGAACAGGAACAAAGGCTGAAAAGACTGGAAAGGATAACCGACGCACAACCGTTTAAGAGCGGAACGAAATGGGGACTGAAGTCGGGCGACAGAGTAGTAGTGCCGCCGAAATACAGAATGATAATGCCGCCGATAGGCAAGCTCTGTGCCTTTGAGGACAGTCCGAGACAATGGGGCGTAATGGAAGTTGACGGAAAGGTGGTGGAAAAGGCAAGATATATGAAAGTGGCAATAGAAGAAAACGGCACCATGAAACTGACCGTGATACCGGGAAAGGTGATTACAAGGAGGAAGTAAAAGCCCCACCAAACCTCCCCCGTGGGGAGGCTTTTGTTTCTCGGTAGTTAAAGGAGTTAAAGTAGTTATAGGAGTTAAAGTCATATGCTTTGTGGATTCTTATCATAATTTCGCATAGTGCTTGCGACAAGGACCAACAAAGCTAATGGAGTAACAAAAGCCTCCCCACGGGTTCTTATCATAAATTCGCATAGTGCTTGCGACAAGAACCAACAAAGCTAATGTGCCAGCTGATTTGCTATTGTCGTGCAAGTGAGAGTTAAAGTCAAATGCATTGTGGATTCTTATCCTGACATCATAAGCACTACGTTCGCTATTGTACCGGCTGATTTGCACGAGTTGTTGAGCACAGCGAAAAATCGGCCGGAAATGAATATCAGGATTTATTTAATCCGATTACTTCCAATTCTAAAATATGCTATTGTTCCGGCGGATCTGCGCTCCGCCGGAATTAAATATAAGAACCGAAGGTCAGCGTAGCTAATTTTTGATCCGATTACTTCCTATTTGACATCACCTTATATTTTTAATGCAAAATTATCATTAGATTTTTCATTACTCACTTCATATGACAGTGGTACTTTTAGCGGATCTCAGATCCTGATATTAT
>ULVN01105663.1_pt1 | contig 18561 bp, 17 predicted proteins | sample 1959491 | NCBI WGS metagenome assembly ULVN01 (sample SAMEA4835787, study PRJEB28245) | human gut metagenome | biome: gut microbiome; material: fecal sample | place: Denmark | collected 2008 | reverse complement strand
GCGCGGGGATAATTTTCACCTTTACGTAGTTATTTATCATCGAGGCGGTCAGCTTGCTGTCCTCTGAGTTCGGCATCCCCTCGAGATACCGCCCCGTGAGCGACAGCACCTGATCCATATACAGCTCAAAATCCGGCAGCTCGTCCCACGCGGGGAGAGTGTGCTCCAGAAGGCGGCGGCTCACCGCGCTCTTCGCGTTGTTTTCATCCATACGATTCATCTCCTATGTATGTTAAGATATCATATAGTTTTCAAAAACACAATAATTATTTTCAAAAGCACTTGACATATAATCAAAATTATGTAATATAGTATTTGATACTAGATTACATAGTAACGAGGTCAAAATAACATGGAAAAGCTGATCATATTCGGAGACTCTATCATGCGCGGAGTGCTGCTGGACGAGGGGAAGTACATCTGCCCGAGCGAGGAGCGCCATGCGCGCGAGGAGACGACCGGCCTTGAGATCGAGAGCTGCTGCAAGTTCGGCGCGACGATTGACAAGGCGCAGGCCATCGTACAGCGCCGCATCGCCAAGGGCGGGCTGTCCGCGCGCTGTCTCGTGGAATTCGGCGGGAACGACAGCGATTTTGACTGGGCGGCCGTCGCCGCCGCGCCGCACGGCGAGCACCGGTGCAAGACCGATCCGGAGGACTTCGTGCGGAAGTACTCGGAGATCATCGCACAGCTGCGCGAGGCAGGCTGCGAGCCGGTTCTGTCCACGCTGCCGCCGCTCTGCGCGGAGCGCTATCTGAAGTGGTTCTGCCGCGACGGGGTGGACATGGACGCGGTGCTGTTCTGGCTCGGCGACGCGCAGGCGATCTACCGCTGGCAGGAGTATTACAGCCATCTCGTAGAGCGCGTCGCCCAGCTCAACGGCTGCGACGTCCTGCAGCTGCGCGACGCTTTCCTCGTGACGCCGCAGAAGCACGGCGACAGAATGTGTGACGACGGCATACACCCGAACCGCAAGGGGCAGGATCTCATCTACGAGACGATAAGGAAGAAGTTCAATCCCTGATTTTTTGCTTGCATTTGTGCCTGATTCGGGTATAATTTAAGTACAATTTCACCCGATAGGAGATGCGTATGGACAAGCTCAACATCTGCCTCATAAACGATTCTTTCCCACCGGCCATAGACGGCGTGGCGAATGCCGTCACAAATTACGCGAGGATAATCCAGAACGGGCTCGGCAATTCCACGGTCGTGACGCCGTTTTATCCCGACGCGGACGACTCCGTGTTCGATTTTCCGGTGCTGCGCTATCCGAGCATCGACATGACGAAGCTTGTGGGCTACCGTGCGGGGCTGCCGTTCTCGGCGGAGCTGATGGATTCACTCGAAAAGCGGAGCTTTGACATCATCCACAGCCACTGCCCGATAACCTCCACGCTGCTTGCCCGCGCCCTGCGCGATCGGATACACGTGCCGCTCGTTTTCACCTACCATACGAAGTTTGACATAGACATCGCCAACGCCGTGAAGAGCCGCGTTTTGCAGGAGGAGGCGGCGAAGATACTCGCCAGAAATATTTCCGCTTGCGACGAGGTGTGGACGGTCAGCCGCGGGGCGGGGGAGAACCTGCACAAGCTCGGCTACGAGGGCGATTATATCATCATGCCAAACGGCGTGGACTTTCCGCGCGGCCGCGTCGATGACGCGCTCATACGGCAGGTCACGGGGGACTACGATCTTCCGGAGGGGCTGCCGCTGTTCCTGTTCGTCGGGCGCATGATGTGGTACAAGGGGATACGCATAATCCTTGACGCGCTGAAGAAGCTGAGCGAAAGCGGGCGCGATTTCCGCATGGTGTTCGTCGGCGGCGGAAACGACAAGGACGAGATCGTAGCCTACTGCGAGAGCCTCGGGCTGAGTGACCGCGTGTTCTTCGTCGCGCCGATACATGACCGCAGTGCGATCCGCGCGTGGTACTGCAGGGCCGACCTGTTCCTGTTCCCCTCCACCTTTGACACGAACGGTCTGGTCGTGCGCGAAGCGGCGGCCTGCGGTCTGGCAAGCGTGCTGGTTGCGGGGAGCTGTGCCGCCGAGGATGTTACGGACGGAGTCAACGGCTTCCTGATAGAAGAGAACGCGGACTCAATGGCGGCGATGCTGGAGAAGCTCGGCGGCGACGCCGGGAGGATGCACACCGTTGGCGAGAACGCCCTGCGCGACCTCTACATGTCGTGGGAGGAAGCGGTGCGCCGCGCATACGAGCGCTACGCGGTCGTGATAGACAACTACCGCAGCGGGCGCTGCCGCCCGAAAGAGCAGCTGTCCGACGAGTTCATACATGCGGTCGCGAAGAATATGGACATGTCGAACCGCAATAGACAGCGGCTGACGGAGCTGAAGGACGAGGTGAAGTCCGGCATTTCGGAGGATCGGCAGCAGCTGCGCAGCATGTGGGACGAGCTGACGCAGTATATGGATCGGTTCCTGTAAAGTTGATAAATATTAAAGAAAGACACGCCGAAGTCCGCATTCACTTAAGGACGAAGGATGCCCAAAAAGGATACGGCATAGCTTACGATCATGTAGGCTATGCCGTTTCTTTTTGCTCTTGTTGTGGGATATCGACCACGCCGATAAAGTTCCACATTCCGGAGAGTATCGGCATCTCACCGATCGGAGTAAGTCTCCTGCGCCCGTCTTGAATACGCTGGACGATATCGAATGTTTCCTGATCAATGATCGGTTCGTGGGTGTTCTCAAAAATCGACCATTCGGAAGGAGCGTTCCACACGGTCTTTTTGCACTTGAAGGACTTCCTTCTTGTGCGGAGCTTGCCGCGTCGGCATATATAGTCGACCATGATAGACTCAGACCGTGGCCGGACAAAAAACGTCGGAGCTGATAAGGCCAGACATTAAGACACAAAAAGCCCCCCTGACGCGGGAGAAAGACCTGCGTCAGGGGGTCTGTATTCTGCATATTTAATTGCAGTATCACACGGTGGTCAAACCGTTATCCGCTCGGCCTGAACGCCGTTTGGATACATGGTTATCTCAAGCTTTGATCTCGCGCTGGCTGTGATGGATTTGGTGTACTCTATCATTCTCCCGTGATCGTCCCATGTGACGCGCTTTATGAGAAACGCCGGGTCGCCGGGATTGCATTCGAGCAGCTGGCTCTCCTCCTTGGTCATTACAACGGCCTCGTAGGTCTCAATGGCTTTTGCAATCTTGAGACCGTACTTCTTTGACAGAATGGAGTACAGCGATTCTGTCTCAAGCATTTCCCACGATAGGTTGGGACAAAGGCTGACCGGGAGGAAGGTGTTTTCGATAAGCATTGGGCAGCCGTCGGCAAGCCGTATACGGACCACGTCAATGAGCCGCTTGGAATCCATTTCTCTCGCAGTCGAGGGACACTTTTCCTTTTCGATAAGCTTGAAGTCAATGATATTAGACGAAGGGACCTTGCCCATGATATGCATTTCATCGGAAAAGCTGTACAGGTTTCCGATGTTTCTCGACAGCTTCGGCGAAGAGATAAAGGTCCCCAGCCCGCGCTTGCGTTCTATCGCGCCGATCAGCTCCAGCTCATGAAGCGCCTGACGGACGGTGGTCCGGCTGATATGATATGCGCTGCAAAATTCCATCTCAGACGGGAGCATATCACCGGGAACGAGCTTTCCGTCCTCGATCTGCTTTTGTATTATGTTGAATAGCTGAAGATAGATAGACTCGGGAGAATCCGGAAGTATCTCATTGGAAAAGTCAAAATTCATCCAGACGAAGGCCTCCAAATCTTTTTCTTAATAATAACACTTTTTACAAAAAAATCAATAATTCGGTGGACAAATATCAGCTATTTTCTATATTTTCAGAAATAAACCGCACGAGATCCGTGAGTGAGGGCGTTACTCCTGTCCGTACATAGGCCCCGGAGACGGCCGAGGCAACATACAATGCCTCCTCAAGCGTGAATCCGTCCATGAGCGCAAAGACCAGCCCCGCGTTGAAATGATCCCCGCCGCCGATGGAGACACGGGGCTTCGGAGTGTAAAAGCCGGGGGCTTCGGTGACTCCGGACACTGTCGCGGCAAACGAGCCCGTGAGCGTGTGGAGAGATACGCACCATATCCCGAGGCTTTCCCGTATGCCATCTGCAAGGGCGGCGCAGCTGTTAGGACTCGCGGAAAGCCCCAGCGCTCCTGCAAGCTGTATCGCCTCCCTGTGATTGCAGCTGAGGACCGTCCGCCCAAAGCGTTCAAAGCCTGCCATGGCCCGGAGAGCCTCCGCAATATCCGCGTCCGTTCTCTTTCCGGGGTCTGCCATGTCAATAAAATACAGACGCTCCTTATCCGAGAGCGAGGGGAGTGTGTCGGACTGGATCCTTTTCCATATGCCGGTCATGGCCGGGATCATCGTCCAGTTATTGAGCGCGATGACGTCGGCCTCGTCAAACAGGGCGCATATTTGCTCCGGAGGGAGCTTTTCCGTTATGGCGTTCCAGTCGAGCGCGTTCAGGGAGTTCAGAGTCGAGGCGATGATCTTTCCGTCGTCGAACTCATAGTCGTCGGTGCGGGCAGGCTCCGAAAGGGAATACAGACGCGCGAGCTTTTCAAGCTTTTCAAACTCGGCGGCGGGGCGAGGGAGACCGAAAGCGCCAATGCAGCTCACGTCCCTCCCGAGCCTCGCGAGAGCGTACGCCATTATCGGGCCGTTTCCGCCGAGCTGACTCTTTTCGCATATAAGCTCCACGTTCAGACTGAAGCCCGAAGCGTCGGAGATAAGCCTGCCGTAATCGGCAAGTGTTCTGACGTAAGAACATTCTCCGGCGGAGCGGCGCTTGTCGACGACTCTGATTATCCTGTCGACAAAGCCATCCAGCCCTATGCAGGCCTTGAAGTCCGCATAGGGCTTTTTGCTGAGCCGGTCAATAATGTCGGCCGTGTTTATCACTTGTCGAGACCAAGGACCTTCGCGGTGGACTTATAGCCGATACCCATGCGGTCAATGCCCATGTCGATGAGCCTGAGGAACTTTTCCCGGTCCCTTATCCCGCCAGCGCCTTTGATCTTGCAGCGTCCGTCGGCTGCCTCCATCATGGCCTCGATGACTTCGTAGGTCGCGCCCTCGTTCTTACCGCCGGTAAAGAAACCGGTGGAGGTCTTTACGAAGTCCGCGCCGGCCTCGATGGCGACCTCGGTCGCGCGCTTGACTTCCTCTATGGTGAGAGAGTCAACCTCGAAAATGACCTTGAGGTTAGAGCCGTATTTATGGCACACGTCCGCGACGGCCTTGATATCCTCACGCACGTCGTCCCATCTTCCGGAGCGTATCCAACCGTAGTTTGCGACAATGTCAAGGTCCTCGATGTCACCATCCCGGCAGATGATCTCAGCCTGCGCAACCTTTGACTCCGTGGTGGATTTCCCGAAGGGGAAGTCGCACACCACGCATATACCCGTGTTGGTACCCGCACACAGTTCGCGCGCGATCGGCAGGGAGGAGGGGTTTATGCATACGGTAGCGCAGTTGTAATCTATGCCTTCCTGAATGTACTTGCGGATATCCTCATCGGTAAACTCGGGCTTGAGTACGGACTGGTCAATGTAGCGTCCCAGCTCTGCGGGGGTCATCTCGGCTGCTTTTTTCACAGGCTTCATGGTAGTAGATCCTTTCCATAATTAAGATAAGAGGAGTTCTCGGCGGCAGCACCCGGCGCCGCTTACAGCCTGAACATCTGCAATGTTCTGCAAAGGTCCGCGTACAAGCAATGTTCATTTAACGCAATGAAGGAACATGTACTTTTCGCATGACTGCATTTGTATTGTAATGTAACTAATCACGAAAGTCAATAGGGGCTACAAAAAAATATTGAAAAATATTTAACTTTTAGAGGGGAAATACATGATATATGCACATTGCACTAAAAAATCATTCCGCTTTTGTGCATAACACAGAATAAATAAAAAATTGAATTAAAATGTCTAAAATCACTGTACAAAATCAAAACGACGCGCTATACTATACCCGTATCAAATGTATGATACATTTGCGTATCTGCAATAATTCGGAAAATACACTGAAAAGGAGAAAGAAATGAAGAAAATGAAGAAACTTATAACACTGCTTCTCTCGCTTACAATGATCTTCGCGCTGTGCGCCTGCGGTCAGACGGCGGAGCCGAAGACCGAGGAGCCTGCCAAGACGGATGCTCCCGCGGCAGACGTCGCTGCGGCGGATGAACCTGTCACTCTTCGCCTCTACACACGTTACTCCGACGAGGACAACATAAAGCGTATCGACTACGCGGTCGAGAAGCTGAAGGACGAGTACCCCAACGTCACCATTGAGATCGAGGCCATGCCCGCTGACGACGGCGTAGCGCTCAAGGCGATGGCCGCGACCGGCGACATGCCCGATATTTTCAGCCTCTCCGGTACCGATCTTATCGCGTCCCTCGCCCAGTACGGCGCCATCAAGGACATGACCCCCCTGCTTGAGGCAAACGGCTTCCTTGATAAAGTGATCGAGAGCGAGAAGGTCAAGGTCTTCTTCACCGACGGCAATGCCTACTGCCTCCCCTTTACCGGCACCGAGATGGCAAACTTCTTTGCCAATACCGAGATATTCCAGAACAATGGTCTTGAGATCCCTCAGACGATAGACGAACTCGTCGAGTGCGCGAAGGTTTTCTCTGCGAACGGAATGTGTACGCTTCCCGTATTCGCGTCCGAGGCATGGATAACCAACGCATTCTTCAATGCGATCCTCACCAGATACGACAACCGCGGCCTTGACGCCCTCTACAGCGGCGAGGCAAGCATCCACGACGACGCCTACCTCCAGGCGGCTACCGCGCTTTATAACCTCCAGCAGGCGGGCGCGTTCCCTGCCGGCGTCACCAACATGACATACGAGCAGTGCACCGAGCTTTGGTACAACGGCCAGGCTGCAATGTTCTTCAACGGCGAATGGGAAGCCGACGCGACCTATGACGCTCTCGGCGATAAGGCCAAGGTCATATACTACCCCGCCGCGTCCGAAGACACCATCGAGGAGTCCAAGACCTCCGTCGTCGGCGGTAAGGGCGCCTGCACCGGTCTGAGCGTCTTTGCCGGCTCCAAGAATTACGAGCTTGCCGTTGACATCGCGTGCCGTATGTGCGAACTGATGGTCCAGCACGACTATATTTACCGCGGCAAGACCTGCTTTGCCCTTGACGTCACCGAGGGCCTTACCCGCGAGGTCGAACCCTGCGCCATGCTTGAGGAGATCGGTATAATGAGAAACGCTCTCACTCACACCAACACTCTCTTCTCCGGCGTTAATCCCGAGATCAGCACAGCTATCGCGGAGGGCGCTCAGGCTATCATGGCCGGATCGATGACTCCCGAAGAGTTTATAGCAAACGTCGCATTTGCATGTGAGGGCTAAGCTCCTGTATAGTGCAAATATTTGGGGGAAGGCGTCAGCCTTTCCCCAACCTTGATAAAAAGGAGCTGCTATGAAAAAATATCTCGGCAACAAGGCGATGATAATCCTGTTCATTGCCCCTGTCATGCTTTTTATGATAGTGATGGTGTTCTATCCACTCGTCGTTCTCATGAGGAACAGCTTTACCACATGGGATGGACTGAACCCGGCCACGTTCAACGGGATTAAGAATTACGTCAGATTGTTCAAGGACCCCCTTTTTTACACGGGTCTTAAAAACGGCATTATCTACGCGGCGATACAGACCTGCTATCAGATACCGATCGCGACGCTGCTTGCGTTCGCCGTAAAGAGCGTGAGCAAAGGCGAAAAGAAATTTTTCAGAATTGCGTATTATATTCCGGCAGTTCTCTCCGTGACTGTCGTCTGCCAGCTGTGGGTGGCGATATACGATGCGGACTACGGACTTATAAATAAAATATTTGAGGCTCTCGGCCTTGCATACAGACAGAACTGGCTCAGCGGAAATGACACCGCGATCAGAGCCATTGCCTTCGTAGGCACATGGCAGTACGCGGGATATCAGTTCATCCTGCTGCTGTCCGCCGCGAACTCCGTACCCAACGACTACTTTGAGGCCGCGCTGCTCGACGGCTGCTCCAAGCCCAAGGCACATATACGTATCACCATACCGCTCATGCAGGAGGCGTACAAGTACTGCCTCATCATTGCCATCACCGGCGGTCTTAACTCCTTTGCGGTCATGAACATAATGACCGGCGGCGGACCCGGTACGGCGAGCTACACGCTGACGTGCCTGATGTACCGCTCGGCCTTTGTCGTGAACAAGTACGGCTACGGCTGCGCCGCGGCGGTGCTGCTGGTCGTGCAGAGCCTGATCGTCTCGTTCTGCGTCAACAAGTTCATCGCGCGCGAGCAGATCATTTATTGAGGTGGCGGATATGGGAAAAAAGTTTACTGTCGGTTCAGTCCTGTTCAGGATATTTCTTTATTTTTATGCTGTTATCAGTCTCTATCCCATAGTGTGGATGTTCTTCTATTCGTTCAAGAATAACAGCGAGATATTTGTCACGAATCCCTTTGGCTTCCCGAAGATATTCCACTGGGAGAACTACGTCAAGGCGTGGACCACGTTCAATGTCCCGACGTATTTCATGAACAGCCTTAAGGTGACGCTGGTGGTCATCGCCGTGGTCGTCGTTATTTCCACCATGTTTGCCTACGCAGTAGCGCGGCTGAGATTCAAGGGGAGCGACTCCCTGCGCATGAGTACCATGATCGGCATGTTCCTGCCGCTCCAGTGTATCATGATACCGCTTGCCGTCCTCGTAAGGGACCTGCACATCAGCAATACCCTCTGGGCGGTAGTAGTCCCGTACATCGCGTTCAACATCCCGTTCGCCGTGATGGTAATATACGGCTATATGAGAAGTCTGCCGTATGAGCTGGAGGAGTCGGCCTGCATTGACGGAGCGTCGCTCTGGACCTGCTTTATAAAGGTCATCGTGCCGAACGTCAAATCCGCTATTTCCACGGTCGTGATATTCGTGTTCATGAATGTGTGGAACGAGTACAATCTTGCTCTGGTACTTCTCCAACGTGACGCGATAAAGACTCTGCCGCTCGGCATGATATTCTTTAAGGGCGAGCATACCACCGACTGGGGCGCGATGGGCGCGACCATGGTCATCGCAAGTATACCTACCATAATAATCTATATCCTTTTCAGCGCGCAGGTCGAAAAGGCAATGACGGTCAGCGGCGCGGTAAAGGGCTGAGACAAACGAAACAATAAAAACAGGAGGGTGAACAATGGAAAACAAAAAGGCGTTGGGAATAGGCGTAGTCGGCTGCGGCTCGACCGGTATACAGTCCGTGCTTCAGCATACCTGCGAGGAGGACAAGGGCGATCTCGTCTATACCGCGGCTGTAATGGATCCCGTCCCTGGCAGAGCGCAGTACTGTGCGGAGAAGTTCGGCGTCGCGAAATATTATACCGACTATGACGAACTGCTCAAGGACCCCGACGTTGACCTTGTAACTCTGGCTTCGCCGATCAAGGTCCACTTTGAGCAGGGCATGAAGGCGATACGCGCCGGCAAGCATGTACATTTCAACAAGACCATGACCATCTCTACGGCAGAGGCGACGCAGCTTATCGAGGAGGCCGAGAAATACGGCGTAAAGATCGTCTCGTCCCCCGGACAGATGACCGCTCCCGCTCTCAGACGCGTTAGAAAGGCTGTCCTCACCGGCGAGATCGGTATCCCCTCGTGGACCATCGGCGGCTCCGAGGGCGTTCTGCTCTGGCATTGCCAGCAGGCAAACAGGGAAATGGGCGAGGGCATGCCCAAGATAGACCCCTCGTGGTACTTCAAGAAGCCGGACGGCGGCCCCGTCTGGGACTGCACCGTGTACGCGCTGCATGCGATGACGGGCATTTTCGGACCCGTAAAGCGCGTCACCTGTATGTGCGGCCAGCGCTATCATGACTTCAAGTTCGACGGCAAGAAGATAGAGTCCGAGGTCGACGACTCAAACCAGATGATACTCGACTTCGGCGAGGGCTTTTTCGGCGTGGCATATTCCTCGCTGAAAAACGACTTCGGCAACGGCAACGGCTTTATGTCAATGATTTTCGGGACCGAGGGAAAGATACAGGACGGCAAGATATACGGCAAAAACGGCGTCGTCACGCTGTTTGACCCGAACAAATTCGACATGGAGCGCGTGAGAAGCACCATGGGTCTCCCGCATCTGACCGACCACCAGACCACGCTTGGCGAGCCGCACATCTACGAGGACATAAATCAGCTCGCCGACTGGGTACTCAACGGTGTCGAACCCTACTGCACCGCCGAGCATGCCCGCCACGTCATCGAGATAATCGAGGCGGCGTACAAGTCCGCGGAGGAGGGTCATGTCGTGGACATCAAGTCCACCTTTGAGCCTATTCCTCTTGATAAGCTGGGCGTCTGATAAACGCTTCCGAGGAGTTATGATATGAACAACAGCTTTAATTTTAAGGTAGGCTTTCAGCAGTTTGCCAACCGCTGCCCGGAGAGCCTGAAGCCCGGCCGCGAATCCTTCGAGTGGTATATAAATGAATGCCGCCGCATGAACGCGCACTCTCTGTCCATGATGCCGGTCGAAAAGATACCGGAGGGCGAGAAGTACGACGGCGGATATCTCGAATTTGCCGACATGGGCTATGTAAGAGAGATGGCAGCGCTCGCGAAGGAGGCGGACGTACACTATGTCTGCTACTGTATCCCGATGATGAGCCTGTCCGGCGCGGACCACCCCGTGAACGGCCCCTCGGCGATGAGCGTCGAGGCCGCGCACCGTTATCTTGACAAGATCATCGAGATATGCGACATTTTCGGTATCAACACTCTCGGCGGCGGATACGGCAGACTTGAGACCAAGTACAGCCGATATAACAAAGCAGTGAGCTTTGACGAGGTAAAGAAGTTCGTGGTCGGAAATCTTAAGGAGCTTGGACGCTGCCTTGAGGGTACGGATATCATGATGGCCTATGAAAATCACTGCGACTTCACCGGCAGGGAGATCGCATCTATCCTTGAAGAGGTGGATCATCCCAACATCGGCGGAATGTTCGATATCGGCAACGGCGCTGTCATATGCTGCGACCCGATGGCGGATGTCGAGTATCTCGCGCCGTGGGCCGTCGCGGCGCATTTCAAGGATTTTAAGGTCATTGATAACCCTGTGTTCGAGCATTTGTGGCAGGATATGCCCATGATCCTCAAGGGCTGCCTTCTCGGCGAGGGAATTATTGACTTTGACGTTATAATGAATGCCATCTGCGAGAAGGCAAAGAGAAAGCAGAACATGATACTCATGGCTGAACCCGCGTTCATCCTGCCCGAAAAGCACTATAACTGCCTTGAGGAAATGCACCAGTTTGACCGTGAATGCACATATCAGTTCGTTGATTTCATGCAGAAGCTGGTAGAGAAATATTGACCGACAAGGCAGAGCGGCGCCTATGACCTTGCTCTGCCTTGTAAATCAGTTGCAGCGTTAGGAGAAAAAATGAAAATAATTCAGTTAGGCTACGGCTATTGGGGCGAGAGCTGGATAGATTTTATCAACAAGGATCCGGATTCCGAGCTTGCCGCTCTGTGCGTAAAAACGGAAAAGACCCTCAGCAAGGCGAAGGAAAAGTGGGATCTGCCCGACAGCATGTGCTTTACCGATATCGACGAGGCGCTCAAGGTCGACGCGGATGTGGTCATTATCGTCATGCCGCATTACGCCCACATAGAGTTTGCGAAGAAGGCGGTCCTCGCCGGCAAAAATGTTTTGATAGAAAAACCGCTCTGTGACGATCTTGACGAGGCCAAGGAGTTCTTCCGTTGGATGGAAGGGCGTAAAGAAAAGGTCTTTGTCAGTCACAACTACCGTTTCCGCAAGGAGCTGTGGCAGATGAAGGAGGGCTTCGAGGACGGGAAGCTCGGCGAGCTTCAGTTTATTCAGGTCGACTACCGCACGGGCAAGTCGACCGATCCCGAGGAGCATATCTGGAACGTACAGGGCTGGAGAGGCTCGCAGGTGTGCATGCAGACCTATGAGTGCGCCGTTCATCACTATGACATGATGCGCTTTCTGACAGGCAGCAACGCAAAGACCGTTTACGCAAATGCGTGGAACCCAAAGTGGGCGATCACGAAGGGGCCTGAGTCTTACTTTGTCACCATCGAGTTTGAAAACGGTGTGCGCGCCTGCTTCTCGAATCATATGAGCTCGGTCGGCGCGGAGACGGAGTTTCAGGGCAACTGGCAGGTGCAGGGGTCTAAGGGGCTGGTCAGATGGCTGTCCGGTCATCCGGAGATGGAGCTTCACCCCGCGATCGACCATCCGGGAGAGATACCGGCCGTTGAAGAGACCGGCTTCCCCGGCTTTGACCGCGCGGGTATCCTGCGCGAGCTGGTGCATGCGCTCGGCGGTGAAAAATTTTCCGCGCTCCCGACGCTCAAGGATAATATGAATACAATGGCTCTTTGCGCCGCCGTGCTTCTTTCCGCGAGGGAGGGAAGAGTCGTCAGCGTAGACGAGCTGTGGCACGAGGGCTGAGAATGAAGCTTGCTATCATCGGAACAGGGGTAATTGCGCAGAACCAGCACATACCCTGCTTTACAAAAAACGGTGCGAAGATCACTGCGGTCTATGACCGGCATATAGAAAAGGCTGAGCGTATTGCCGCACAGCTCGGAGCGGAGGCCTATGACGACTATGAAAGGCTCCTCCGCGAGGCAGACGCGGACGCGGTCTCCATATGCACACGCACGGATATGCATGCCTCCATGGCCGTCGCGGCGGCAAACGCGGGCAAGAACATTTTCCTTGAAAAGCCGATGGCCGTCTCTGCCGCCGAGGCTGAGAGGATAGTCGCCGCGGTCGAGGAGAACGACGTCATTTTCATGCTTGGCATGCTCAATCGCTTCCGTACCGAGTCTCTGATACTTGCCCGGCGGCGGAAAGACGGCAGTATGGGGGACATCTATCATTGCGACTGCCGCTGGATACGCAGAAGAGGCGTCCCGGCAAATCCGTGGTTCTCCCAGAAGGCCCTCTCCGGCGGCGGCCCAGGCATAGACATCGGCGTTCATGCCATCGATACGGCGTGGTACCTGATGGGCTGTCCCAAACCTACGGCGGTCAGCGCGGTCGCTCACAGCCGGCTAGGCAAGGTCTATGCCAAGGGTATTGCCAGCTACGGCTCCGTTGCCCCGACCAGCGGGCCGATGGATGTGGAGGACGCTCTCACGGCGCTTGTCCGCTTTGAGCAGGGCAAGAGCATGACCGTCACCGTCAGCTGGGCGATAAACGGCCCGGACGAGGATCTCAACATCAAGCTGTATGGCACGAAGGAGGGCGCGAGCCTGAACCCGTTTGTGATATACGGCGAGGACGACGGCTATCTCACTGACTATCAGCCCCGTTTCATGCGCGGCGACGCATGGACGGAGGGCTTCATGAACGAGACTGCGCACTTTATTTCCTGTGCCGAGGCGCACAGAAAAACCATCACAAACGAAAGAAACGTCTACACCGTGCAGAAAATCATCGACGGGATATATAGGTCTGCCGAAAGCGGCGGAGAGATCGTCCTGTAAGGTGCTGCACACAAATATGAAAGTCAAGGGGGACTGTGAGATGAAGCCTATCAAACGTCACTGGTGGAAGGAATGCGTTTTCTATCAGATATATCCGCGCAGCTTTCAGGACTCTAACGGGGACGGCTTCGGCGATATCAGAGGTATTATCAACAGGATAGACTATCTCGTTGAGCTGGGCGTCGGCGCGATATGGCTCGGCCCCGTGTTTAAGTCCCCGCAGGATGACATGGGCTATGATATCTCCGACTACCGGGATATCTATGAGGGCTTCGGCACCCTCGCGGATTGGGAGGAGCTTCGCGATAAGCTCCACGAGCATGACATCAAGCTCCTTGTGGACCTCGTCGTGAATCACACCTCCGACGAACACCCGTGGTTCATCGAGGCAAGAAAAAGCCGCGATAATCCCAAGCACGACTATTACATCTGGCGCGACGGAAAGGACGGAAAAGAGCCGAACAACTGGTCGTCGTTCTTCACGCCCTCCGCGTGGGAGTACAACGAACCGACAGGAGAGTATTATCTGCACCTGTTCTCAAAAAGACAGCCGGATCTGAACTGGGAAAACCCGGAGGTCAGGGACGAGATATACTCCATGATGAACTGGTGGCTCGAGAGGGGAGCGGACGGCTTCCGCATGGACGTTATCAATCTCCTCTGCAAGACCAAGGGACTGCCCGACGCCTCCGGCCCGGTGGACATGAACGGCTACGTTTTCCCCACCGAGCATATGAGCAACGTGCCGCCCATACATGAGCTTCTTGAGGAGATGGCCGAAAAGACCTACGGAGACAGGGATGTGTTTACCGTGGGTGAGTGCTGCGCCATGCCGCTGGAGGAGGGCGTAAAATACACCTCCGGAAAAAAGCGCCAGATCGACGCGGTGTTCTCCTTTGAGCATATCGACATGGACGCGCAGCCGCTGGGCAAGTGGTACTACCGCCCGTGGAAGCTGCCGGAACTCAAGGAAAAGCTCGCAAAGTGGCAGACCGGGATCGGAGACGGCTGGGTCGGCCTTTTCTGGTCAAATCAGGACCAGCCCCGCGCACTCTCACGCTTCGGTACGACCGACGAGCGTTACCGCGTACAGTGCGCAAAAATGCTCGGCACGATACTGCACAATCTGCACGGCACTCCGTTTATTTATCAGGGCGAGGAGATCGGTATGGTGAACGTGCCGTGGACCTCGGTCGATCAGCTCAGGGACGTTGAGATATTGAATTTTGTGAACGACTGCCGCAACACCGGCGCACCCGAGGACTTTATGTGGCAGGCCATATGGCGCAAGGCTCGCGACAACGCCCGCGTACCCCTGCCGTGGGACGACAGCAAAAACGGCGGCTTTACCACCGGCGAGCCGTGGATAATGCTAAACCCCGACTATAAAGAGATAAACGTTGCCTCCGCGATGGCCGACCCCGACTCGGTCTACTGGTATTACCGCAGACTTATCGAGCTTCGCAAGCATAATCTGATCATGCCTTACGGAGAATTTAAGCTCCTGTGGCCCGAGGACGAGACGCTCTTTGCCTTTGAAAAGCACCTTGACGGCGAGCATTGGCTCATTGCCGGCAACTTCTCCGATAAGGAGATAACGGTCACGCTGCTGGCGGAGTATAAAAATTGCGGGACCGTCATCTCAACAATGAAAACGCACGGTCTCGGAGACGGCAAGCTGACTCTCGGCGCGTGGGAGGCCGAGGTCATCAGCTTTGAATTATGATAATCGAGGTATTTCAATGGATTCACTTTTTCATGTAGGCGGAAAGCCGTTTTTCTCCATCGGCGGACAGCTGAATAACTCCACAAGCTCCGACCCCGCGCTCACGGAAAAGGCCTTTAAGACCTGCGTGGGACTTGGACTCAATACCGTTGCCGCGCCCGTCCACTGGGAACTCTTTGAAAAGGAGGAGGGAGCTTACGACTTTGCGCAGATAGACATGCTTATGGAGCTTGCACGGCGCAGCGGTCTGAGGCTCGTTGTCCTCTGGTTTGGAACGTGGAAGAACGGAAACTCCCACTATGTCCCCGAGTGGGTCAAGCTGCAGAAGGAGCGCTTCCTCTGGGCTAAGGCGAATGACGGCGCGGAGATACGGGCTCTTTCTCCGACCTGCGAGGAGACGAAAAAAGCCGACATGCGCGCGTTCTGCGAGCTGTGCGGACACATAGCCCGCAATAACGCGGACGGCTGCGTTATCGGCATCCAGATCGAAAACGAGCCGGGACTTATCGGCGCGGCAAGAGACTATTCTCCGCAATCTACCAAACTTTTCAAGGGGCGCATTCCTGCCGACGCCGCAGAGTTCATCGGCGCGGACGGCACATGGGAGGAGACCTTCGGCTTCTACGCCGCGGAGTTTTTCACCGCGTATCATATCGCGCACTACATCGACGATATCGCCGAGGCCGGCAAGCGGGTACTTGACCTCCCCATGTACATAAACGTATGGCTTGGCGAGATGTACGCCCACATACCGGGTACGAACTATCCCTCGGGCGGCGCGGTAACAAAGACATTTCGCTTCTGGAAGCACCTTCTGAAGCATGTTGACGCCATCGCCCCGGATATCTATGTATCTGATTACCGGGAGGTGGAGGAGCTTTTCAGAACGTACTCCGGGGAGGGGAACATTTTCCATCTGCCGGAATCCTCTCCAATGCCGCTTTCCATGACGAACTCAATGCGTGCCGTCGCGGAATACGGATTGACCGGCGTTCACACCTTTGGGATAGATATCCTCTCCGCCGCCGCGGACAGGGCTGCGCTCTGCACAATGGCGGTCTCCGGCGCGGAGGGCGCGAAAAAGTCTGCGCTCCTGCGCGAGATAGCCGATTCCTATACCATACTCAGGCACTCAAAGCACCTTATAGAAAAGTATCAGGGTACGGGCAGACTGTATGCAGTCGCGCAGTATGAAGGAGCGGCGAATCAGGTATTTGATTTCGGCAGCTATATCGGCGAGATCGAGTTTCTCAACATGGAGTCTGCGCCCATCAACGGCGGAAATGTCAGACGCATGGACAACCGCCACATGGCCTCAAGCTATGACGGCTACAGGGCGAAGGGCTTTATCGTGGACGCCGGGAACGGAGAGTTCTATTTGACCGGCGACGCGTACAAGCTGAGGCTTTACCCGAAATTCTCGCTTGAGGAGCTTACCAGCGCGGTACACGCCGGGGATTTTCTCAATACGCGCTCACAGGGGTACCTCTCCGTAACTGAGGGAGAGTTTACTGCCGACGGCGAGTATAAGGTCAATATCATCAGAAACGGCGACGAGTACGATTACGGCCTGTGGGTGACGAGCGATATCGGTGTCCTGCGCGTGAGAATGGACAGATAATGAACGGCATAAAAGAAAAGTTTGAGAGCTTTTATCCCGGCCGGACGCCGGAAAGACTCTACTCCGCTCCGGGAAGGACCGAGATCTGCGGCAACCACACCGACCACCAGCACGGCAAAGTACTTGCGGCAGCGGTCGAACTGCTGAGCAGGGCTGCGGTGCTTCCGAACAACAGCGGCGTTATCCGCGTAAAGTCCGAGGGCTATGACTATTTTGAAATAGACCTCAGCGAGCTTTCGCCCGTTACGGCGGAGCGGGGAACGACCGCCGCGCTGGTCAGGGGCGTTGCGGCGGGCTTTGCCATGCGGGGCTTTGGCGTCGGCGGCTTTGACGCATATGTTTCGTCGGACGTCCTCCCCGGCAGCGGTCTCAGCTCCTCCGCGTCGTTCGAGGTCCTTATAGGGACCGTGATAAATGACCTCGGAGAGTTCGGCCTCACGCCTGTCGAGATCGCTCGTATAGGGCAGTATGCCGAGAACGTATTCTTCGGAAAGCCCAGCGGTCTTATGGATCAGACCGCCTGCGCGGTGGGGGGAACGATAGCGATAGACTTCACGGCCCCCGAAGATCCCGTTATCAGGCCCGTATGCGCGGACTTTGGCGGCTTCGGCCACAGCTTGTGCATAATCGAGAGCGGCGCCGATCACGCCGGACTGACCGATGAATACGCGGCGATACCCGCTGAGCTTTCAAGGCTGTGCGGGTATTTCGGGAAAAAATATCTTCGGGAGGTGCCGGAGGAGGAATTTTACCTCGGCATTTCGGGCGCAAGAAAATTTGCCGGGGACAGAGCCGTCCTGAGAGCCATGCATATCTACGACGAAAACCGCCGTGTCGACGCGGAGACAGCGGCGCTTGAATCCGGCCGGTTTGACGAATTTCTGCGCCTTGTCAACGGATCGGGGACATCCTCATGGACGCTTCTTCAGAACATCACGCCCGCCGGCAGCACGAGACATCAGGAGCTTGCCGTCGCGCTCGCGCTGTGCGGCAGGCTGCTCAACGGCAGAGGGGCGTGCCGTGTGCATGGAGGAGGCTTTGCGGGGACGATACAGGCGTTCGTACCGAACGATATGCTTGAAGACTTCAAGACAGGTATCGAGTCATACCTCGGAGCCGGCTGCTGCCATATCCTCACCATCCGCCGCGAGGGCGGCACGAGGGAGCACTTCACGGAAGAAAGCCCAGACAAATAAAAAAACACCGGGATGGGTCGTAAAAGACCGGTCCCGGTGTTTTTTGCTGCATTCTTGTCGGCATATACAGCGGCGTGCTCGCCGTGGCGACCATGTTCGGTCAGGTCATCGTCCGCACCAAGCTCCCGCAGGCGCTCGTAACGCTGACCCCGCCCTACGGCATGACCACCTTTATCACCGCGAGGATTCTGGATATGCCGATGCTTCGACTAGCGAAAGCCATGCTGCCATGGATGCTGGCGCTGTTCTTCTTCGCGCTGATCGTGGCATTCTTCCCGCGGATTGTCATGTGGCTGCCACATCTGATGGGATACGTATAAAAAATTTAAACAATCCGAAAGCCGTAAAAATATCCCCCGCGGCGTCTGCCTGAAAAGGCAGATGCTGCGGGGGATAAGTTATTTCAGCTTCGGTTTACATCTTCTCCGGGGCTGATACGCCGATGATGCCGAGGGCG
>ULVN01099563.1_pt1 | contig 18578 bp, 36 predicted proteins | sample 1959491 | NCBI WGS metagenome assembly ULVN01 (sample SAMEA4835787, study PRJEB28245) | human gut metagenome | biome: gut microbiome; material: fecal sample | place: Denmark | collected 2008 | reverse complement strand
GATTGACTTTGATTCTCATATAGCAGCCGATGGCAGACCTTGCATCGTGTTAAATTATGATACACCGCCAAAGTATAACTTCGATAGAATCGCGTAAAAAACACTGTATATTATAGGATAATGCTTATTATTGAAAGGAGATATAAAAATGAGCGAAGAAAAGAAAACAATGGATGAAGCTATTGACGTTGATTTTGAGGAAATCGACGACATGTATCCAGACTATGAAGAGTATGAAGATGGATCTTTCTTCAAGAAACTCGCATTGCTCTTTGGGGGTTCAATTATTGCTGGTGGTATTACCACTTTAGCAGTAAAAAAAGTCAAACCAATACCAAAGATCAAAGCGTGGAATGAGGAAAGAGAAATCCGTAAACTTGAAAAGAAAGGATATACCGTTATACCTAACGATGTCATAGAAGAACCTAAAATTGTTTCTGTCGACGATCAGGACGATGATTCCGAAGAGTAAGTTATATTCGACGAGGATCCCACACGGGATTCTCTTTTTGTTTTTGAAAGGCTTCATATGGAAAAGAAAAGATATATTTACGCCGGACCGGTCACTGAGTACGGACGAGTGATTGATAATAATTGGTATGGCGAAACGGTTGCGACATCTGATAAAAAGGCTCGTAGTAATCTCGCATATCAGTTTAAGAAAGAGTTTGGCAAAACTGCTAAAACTAAAATTGAGATACCGGGAAAGATAATCGTAACAAATCTGGAAGGAGATAATTCAAATGAATAATTTTGAACCAAATTCTCACAAACATAAAGAGGAGAATAAGAAAGTCGAGAAAGTTGTAAAAGGCAAAGTTAAGACTAAAAAGAAAAACGAAATTCAGAAACTTGCTGGTAGCATCATATCAGAAGATGCTAGGACGGTTAAGTCTTACATTTTGATGGACGTACTTATTCCGTCAATCAAAGATGCTATAGAAGACATTGTCACTAACGGGATCAGAATGGTTCTTCGTGGCGAAACGGGAGCAAGAAATAGAAGCTCTTCGTCTGGCTTATCCAGGATATCCTATAACAAAGCATACGATTCAAGGAATAGTAGGGATCGTAGCCCCGCAAGAAGAACTGTCGGATATAATCTCGACGATATTGTTCTTGAGACAAGAGGCGAAGCTGAAGAAGTCTTATCCCACATGGACGATCTGATAGAGACATATGGTATCGTGTCTGTTGCGGATTTATACGATTTAATAGGTTATACAAACGGAACGTATAATGATAACAAATGGGGTTGGACAAATATTAGAACCGCCGAACCAGTTAGAGTAAGAGATGGATATTTACTTAAGTTACCAAAAGTATGCCCAATAGATTAATTAAGGAGGATTTATATTATGAGCGATATGATTATGCACCCTGAACACTACCAGGGAGAATTCGGAATGGAAGTTATTGATGTTATTGAGAATTTCACAGCCAATTTGACCGGCATTGAAGCCACTGATACAGGCAACATCATCAAATATGCTTGCCGTTGGAAAAGAAAGAACGGAGTTGAGGATTTAGAAAAAATTAAATGGTATTGCGATCATCTTATAAATTATCTTGCTAAGCAGGAGCTTATGGTGGCTATAGCTGAGGTTAGAGAGGAAAGGATGCCAGAAGAACGTATGAGAAGCATCACGCCAGAACCAGTAGCCCAGGGTCCTCATATAGAGTTATATTCCTCAAATGGGGAAGTAGAATTAGATTCCACAATATTCGACGAAGGAGGTTGCGATAATGTTTAAGTTTAAATCGGAGAGAAGTCTTTATATTTTCGCAGGATGTGTATGTATAGGGCTTGGGTTTGCGACTACTAAAACAGTTAGAAAAATCACAAATAAATTAGCAAAGGAGAATAAATAATGAGCAAGTTAACATTACCAAACAATATGACAAGAACAATCCATAAAATTGGATTTAAGTTAAAGAAGCACAGCCCTGAGATTCTTGCGGTGGCTGGCACAGTCGGAGTAGTAGCAAGCGGAGTTATGGCTTGCAGGGCTACTACAAAACTCAGCAAAGTTATGGAAGAGCATAAAGAGCAGACTACTAAGACACATAAATATGTGGAAGCTCAAGGATATTCTGATGAGTATTCCGAACAGGATTACAAGAAAGATATCACTATCATTTATACTCAGACAGGTTTTAAACTTGTTAAGCTGTATGCGCCATCTGTAGCACTCGGCGTATTATCAATCACAGCGATGCTTACATCAAACAATATTCTTAGAAAACGTAACATTGCGTTAGGTGCAGCTTATGCAGCCGTAGACAGAGGTTTCAAGGAATACAGAAACCGCGTTGTTGAACGTTTCGGCAATGAACTTGATAAAGAACTTAGATACAACATCAAATCTTCAACGATCGAAGAAACTATTGAAGATGAAAACGGCAAAAAGAAGAAAGTCAAGAAAACTGTAAATGTTATTGACCCGAATGCTATCGATGATTTCTCACGGATATTCTATGAAGGAAATATTGGCTGGGATCCAGATCCACAATACACGTTAATGTTCCTTAAGAAGCAGCAGGCGTTTGCTACAGAACGTCTTGAAAGGGATGGGTTCTTATTTTTGAATGATGTATATGAAATGCTTGGATTCAACAGAACAAAAGAAGGCCAGGCAGTCGGTTGGATTTATGATGAAAAGAATCCTGTAGGGGATAACTTTGTAGACTTTGGCATCTATGATCTGCACAACGATCAGAAAATCAAATTTGTGAATGGCGACGAAAGAGGTATTCTCTTAGAGTTCAACCATGACGGTAATATTCTTGAGAAGATGTGAATGGTAGGGCTCGAAGCCTATGGATCAGGGAATTGGCTTAGAGATCTATACGACCGAAAGGAGTTTTAAATCATGACGGGTAAAGAATTAGTGATGTATATTCTTGAGAATGATCTGTTAGATAATGAAGTTGTTGAAGATAACAAACCTATATTTCTAATGACATTGGAAGAAGCATCATGCAAATTTGATGTAGGACCAATGACGATTAGAGTTTGGGTAAGTGAGAATAAAATCGACTATTGCGTTATAGGTTATAATCTTTATATTTACACAAACGCAAAAGATCCAAGAAAATAAAACTAAGGGGTAATGGATGTGGAGAACATAGAAAGGATTTTGTGCATGATAGATCATTCACTTAATACTAAAAAGAAACGTCATATCGCAGGAGGCATATTAATGAGTGTATCATTATTCTTCGGCGGTCTGGCGTTTACCGTTTTGACAATAAAGACCGATGATGTAAAGGAGGAAACAGATGAACAGGAACTTATTGGTTAGCATAGCATTTGTTGTTGGAGCAGCTACCGGGGTTGCGGCTACATTTACATATGCGAAGAAAAAATACGCTAAGATAGCGCAGGAAGAGATCGATTCTGTGAAAGAAATATATTCTAAAAAACCTAAAAAAGACGATGCTGAGGAAATTGACGAAATCGAAGAAGAAATATATTACGACAGACCGGAGATTGAAGACGAACCTGAACCAGAGGAGGAGTCTGTAGAAGAATTCAGGCCGGCTACACCTGAGGAAGCAAAAGCATATGAGAGAGCCACAAGGCATTATCGTGAATTAGCAGAAGTGGACGAGAAGACTCTCGAAGAAAAAGTTAGAGAAAAGAGTATAAATATTGTAAGAGATTGCAATAGAATAACAAGCGAAGGAGGAAATAAAGTTTTGGCAGATAAACCATATATTATCAAACCTAACGAGTTTGGTGAGCAGGATTACGATGAAGTTACTTTAGTATATTATGCGGATGGCAAATTCACATCGTACGATACTGGAGATTTAATGGACGAATTTGAAATTGAGGATGCTATCGGCGATATTGATCCGAGCGTGCACTTTGGGGATTACGAGGAAGACTCTGTGTTTATCAGAAACGACGAGCGTGGTATCGATTACGAAGTGCTTAGAGACGAAGATCCATATGAGGAATGATATCTGTGAGGATAGCAAACGATTATTTCGAATGGTTGTGCAAAAAAGTATGCGGTAAAAGATTTTCCAGAAAAACCACATATAAAAAGTTGTTGTCGTTTCTGCACTCTATTGAATTTATATATTTGATAGAGTTTGATGACACAAGGGCTAAATGCGGAGTAGACTTACGTTGGGTATATTCCTGGGAAACCGGAGAAGACTACGACGAAGTTATGGCGTGTTTGGACACTCCTTGTAGTGTATTAGAAATGATGATAGCACTTTCTATATCTTCCGAAGAGATTATGGATGATCCGCAGATAGGTGATAGGACTGGCCAATGGTTTTGGAACATGGTCGTAAACCTTGGTTTAGGTCCTATGACCGACGACCGTTTTGATGAGGAATACGCTGAAAAAGTCATATTAAGATTCCTGAATAGGGAATATGAGCCAAATGGGAAAGGTGGCTTATTTACAGTCGAAGGCTGTGGAGATTTAACAAAGCAGCCTATTTGGTATCAACTATGTTGGTATCTTGACACAATAACATAACACATGGAGGACTATATGACATATTACAAAAGAAAGGAGGGCAAAGGACGATATGCTTGACTTTGTAAAAATTTCGACTCGTAAAACAAAAGATTATACTGAAGTATATCCAAAATTCCTGGTGAAGAAACCTTCGGATCTGATGATTCGAGGCGGGGATTTCTATGCTGTATGGGTCGAAGATCGTGGTCTATGGTCCACCGATGAAGATGATGTGTTGAGACTTATTGACGAAGAACTAATCACTTACACTGAAGAATACGGCGGTAATTTTGAGAAGCCTCCGAGAATCCTACATATGTGGGATAGCGATAGTGGAATGATTGACAAGTGGCATAAGTACTGCCAGAAGCAAATGCGAGATTCATTCGTTCCTCTCGATGAGAAACTTATATTTTCAAATGCTGAGGTTAAGAAGAACGATTACGCCACCAAGAGGTTGAGCTATCCTCTTGAGCCCGGGGATATTTCAGCGTATGACAAACTGATATCGACTTTATATTCTGAAGAAGAACGCCATAAAATTGAATGGGCTATAGGCGCGATCGTAACTGGCGATTCTAAAAATATTCAGAAGTTTATGGTTCTGTATGGTTCGGCGGGTACTGGTAAATCAACCATATTGAATATTATCCAGCGGTTATTCGAGGGATATTATTCGGTATTTGATGCGAAAGCACTAGGATCTTCCAACAGCTCATTCGCACTTGAACCATTCAGAACAAATCCTCTGGTCGCTATACAGCATGATGGCGACTTATCAAGAATAGAGGATAACACAAGACTTAATAGTTTGGTTTCGCATGAACTCATGACTGTGAATGAGAAATTCAAGTCGACGTACGCGACGAGATTTAATTGTTTCTTGTTTATGGGTACAAACAAACCTGTAAAGATTACAGACGCTAAATCGGGTTTATTAAGACGTTTGATAGACGTATCGCCGTCGGGTAATAAACTTGGTGTAAAAGAGTACCATAAAGTTGTTAAGCAAATAGAATTCGAATTAGGGGCTATAGCTCATCATTGTAAAGAAGTATATTTGAGTGATCCGGGTTACTACGATACTTACATGCCTACGTCGATGATGGGAGCTTCTAACGAATTCTATAATTTTGTAATGGATAGTTATCATATTTTCAGCAAACAAGATGCTGTTAGTTTAAAACAAGCATGGTCTATTTATAAAGAATATTGCAATGATTCAAACACTCCATATCCTCTACAAAAGATGAAATTCAAAGAAGAGTTGAAAAACTATTTTGAAGAGTATAAAGATAATCATATATTAGATGATGGCACAAGGGTGAGAAACTGTTTCGTGGGCTTCAAAGGAGATAAGTTTAACCCGATCAAGAAAGACAATGATGAGGTTAAAACTTGGTTGAAATTTGATAGCGAGAAATCTATATTTGATGAATTATGCAAGGATTGGCCGGCTCAATATGCTACAGCAAAAGAAACACCATCTAAAAAATGGGAGAATGTTAAAACTATGCTGAAAGCTATCGATACATCGAAATTGCATTATGTAAAGTTCCAGGACATATATCACATAATTATAGACTTTGATATACCGGATAAAGACGGTAACAAATCATATGAAAAAAATCTTCAAGAGGCTAATAAATGGCCTCCTACATACGCAGAACTCAGTAAATCCGGCGCTGGTATACATCTTCATTATATTTATAAAGGAGATGTAACAAAACTGAGTAAGATCTATGATGAACATATTGAAGTCAAAGTATTCACAGGTAACAGTTCATTAAGACGTAAACTAACTAAATGTAATAACTTACCTATAGCCACTATAAGCTCAGGGCTGCCGTTGAAAGGAGATAAAAAAATGGTAAATTCAGAAGCCATAAAGAGCGAAAAAGGGCTACGGATGATGATAAAACGAAATCTTAATAAAGAAATTCATGCGGCAACTAAACCAAGCATTGATTTCATATACAAGATTCTCGAAGATGCTTATAACAGCGATCTTCATTACGATGTCAGCGATATGAGAAATGCTGTATTAGCTTTTGCAGCTAGCAGCACTAATCAGGCAGACTATTGTATAAAACTTGTAAATAAGATGGAGTTTAAATCCAACGAAGCATCGGAGACGCATGGCAAGACCGATGGCCCTATTATATTCTACGACATTGAAGTATTCCCTAACTTGTTTCTTGTAAATTGGAAGAAGCAAGGAGAGGGTAATCCAGTCGTGAGAATGATAAACCCTAAACCAGCAGAGATAGAAGAACTCGTGCAATTCAAACTTGTAGGGTTCAACTGTCGTAGATATGATAATCATCTACTTTATGCACGTATTATGGGTTATACGAACGAGCAACTTTATAATCTTTCGCAAAAGATAATAGGCGCTCCTAAAGGCGAAAACAGCAAGTATATGTTTGGTGAAGCCTATAATATCTCATATACGGATGTGTATGACTTCGCCGCTAAGAAACAGTCACTTAAAAAATGGGAAGTTGAACTCGGGATTCATCATCAGGAATTGGGTCTTCCATGGGATCAGCCAGTTCCGGAAGAAAGATGGCGTGAGGTTGCCGAGTATTGTGACAACGACGTTATAGCAACTGAAGCAGTGTTTAACCATTGCAAAGGCGATTGGACGGCTAGAGAGATATTAGCAGAGCTCGCTGGTATGCCAGTAAATAGCACGACGAATTCGCTTACAACAAGAATTATATTTGGATCGGAGAAAAAGCCAGCACTTGTATACACGGATTTGGCCACTGGCGAAAGAACTGATGGAACAAAAGATATTGCTTCATTCCCTGGGTATGAGTTTGTTTATGATGACACCATCAAAAAATATCGTAACATGTATCGAGGAACCGATGTGGGTTTTGGAGGCTATGTATATGCTGAGCCAGGAATGTACGGAAACGTAGCATTACTTGATGTAGCATCCATGCATCCAAATTCCGCGATCAATTTAAACGCTTTCGGCGAGTATACTAAGAACTTCAAAGATATTTTAGATGCTCGTATAGCTATAAAGCATAAAGACTTCGATTCTGCAAGAGATATGTTCGACGGAAGACTAAGACCATATTTGGATGATGAAGATACTGCTGCGGCATTAGCTCAGGCGTTAAAGATCGCTATAAATTCGGTATATGGTTTAACGTCGGCAGGGTTTGATAATCCGTTCAGAGATAACCGTAACAAGAACAACATCGTCGCTCTCAGAGGAGCTTTATTTATGAGAACTCTTCAGGACGAAGTTCAGGCAAAAGGATACACGGTTGTCCATATCAAAACAGACTCAATAAAAGTGGCTGATGCAGATCCGGAAATCATACAGTTCGTTATTGACTTCGGTAAAAAATACGGTTATACATTCGAACACGAAGCTACATATGAGCGTATGTGTCTTGTGAACAACGCCGTTTATATTGCCAAGTATAAAGGTGGTAAACACGATGGAGAATGGACTGCCACCGGCAAAGAATTCGCGGTTCCTTATATTTTCAAGAGTCTATTTACGAAAGAAGATATTGTCTTTGATGATCTTTGCGAGACATTTGAGGTTAAGACCGCTTTATATTTGGATATGAACGAGTCTCTTCCGGATGTAACAGAGTATGAAAAAGAGCTGGACAAGCTTAAAAAAGAGTATGATGATGGAGCATATTTGAATGTGGATCGTTATAAAGAGCTTGAACAACTTATATCTGAGGGACACTGTTATCACTTTATAGGAAAGGTCGGACGATTCTGTCCAATGATTCCTGGAGCTGGTGGAGGTGTTTTATTACGTGAAGGAAAGGATAAAGACGGAAACGTTAAATATGGAGCTGCTACGGGATCCAAGGGATATCGCTGGCTTGAATCTGAGATGGTCTATACTTTCAAAGAGATGAGAGAGAACATAGATATATCATATTATGGCAAGCTTGTGGATGATGCGGCAGAGGCCATATCCGAATATGGAGACTTTAATTGGTTCGTGTCCGATGAACCGTATGAAGGATCTCAATTGCAGCTTGATAGCATCTGTCCATTTTAAACTATGAGAGATCATATCGATTACTTACAAAGACGGATAATTGTTTATTCTTATATTTACTATGAGCTCGATGACAATGCTATATCCGACAGAGATTATGACGCTTTGTGCAAGAGGCTAGTAAAGTATAAGAATAATTATCCGGATCTTTGGAAAGAGAGTGAGTATTATAAACAGTTTGGTGATGACTATAATGGTGCTACAGGCTTTAATCTGTTCCACGAACTGGACGATCACCAAAAGGAAATCATATTAAGTATTGTTAAATTCAGGTAAAGGAGAACAAACATGAACTACAGAGATATCGACAACATTATCATCGAGAACGCACACATTATATTTAGAAACTTCTCAGGAAATGAGACTAAGTATAACAGAGCGGGAAATCGCAACTTCTGCGTATTTATCGATGATCCAGAGTATGCGCAGAGACTGATGGACGATGGGTGGAATATCAGAATCCTTGCTCCTCGCGACGAAGAGGAAGAACCTAAGCACTATCTTCAGGTAACAGTAAGCTTTGAACATATTCCGCCTAAAGTGATTATGGTTACAAAGAGGAACCAGACGCCGCTTGATGAAGAATCTGTCGGAGCTTTAGACTATGCTGAAATCAGAAATGTCGATCTCACTATCAGACCATATCAGTGGGAAGTTAACGATAAGACAGGAGTTAAGGCATATTTGAAGACGATGTATGTAACCATCGAAGAAGATGAATTCGCAGATAAATATTCCGGCGGGGTTGAAGATATGGATGCGCCGTTCTAAAACGTATAAACGTATTTAAGACTCGGAGGAAACTTCGGGTCTTTTTATTTTTGAAAGGAGGAATAAAATGGCAACAGAAGCTGATTACAGAGAAGTAAGGTTTGATAGATATTGCTACTTATGCAAGCATCTTGATAAAAACGGATACGAATCCCCATGCGAGGAATGCATGGATACACCGCTAAATTTATATTCTGCCAGACCTGTAAATTGGGTTTGTAACAAGTTGACTGTGGATCAGGCTTACAAGCTTCTTAAGGAAGAATTGATTGGTTACGACTTCGCATATTCTGAGTATATCGTAAAACTCGTAGGCGAGGATTGCTTCAATGATCTTAAGAATAAAGGATATTTAAAGCTGGTTAACGTGATAAACAAACGAGATATGTATGTTTTAGTCGATGAAAGGACGGAGTAATGGGCATCGAGTTGAGGGATTATCAGCAAGAAGCAGTCAATAAAATGCGAAATGGCTGTATTCTCAATGGCGGTGTTGGAAGCGGCAAGAGCAGGACTTCTCTAGCATATTACTTCACTCAAATGGGAGGAAAGCTTTATCCATATTCTCGAATGACGAATCCTAGGAAACTTTATATTATCACAACGGCTCGTAAGAGGGATACTTTGGAATGGGAACAAGAACTCATTCCATTTTTATTGTCTAAAGAAGAGGATGGAGTGATGATAGATAGTTGGAACAATATAAAGAAGTATACGAATGTGGAAGGCGCATTCTTTATATTCGACGAGCAGAGGGTTGTTGGATCTGGAGCATGGGTTAAAGCTTTCCTTAAAATCTGTAAAGCTAATGAATGGATATTACTCAGTGCAACGCCCGGAGATACGTGGTCGGATTATATTCCAGTGTTTATAGCAAATGGGTTCTACAAGAACAAAACCGAATTCGTCAGAGAACATGTTATATATTCTCGCTTTACAAAGTATCCGAAGATCGACAGGTACATCAACACACGTAGACTGGTTAGACTTCGAGATAGGATATTGGTTGATATGGACTTTCATAGAGATACAATACCTCACCATGAAGATATTTATTGCAGCTATGACGCTATGATATATAAGGAGATAGGCAAAAACCGTTGGAATCCTTATAAGGATGAACCAATAGTTAATGCGAGTGAATTATGCTACACCTGGAGGAAGCTTGTAAATTCGGATGAATCCAGGCAGATGGCTCTTCTTGAGATATTCGAAAAGCATCCTAAGATGATAGTCTTCTACAACTTCGATTATGAACTGGATATTTTGAAAGGTATGTATTATGGAGATGACGTGGAGATTGCGGAATGGAACGGGCACAAACATCAGGCGATACCAGACACCGAGAAATGGGTATATCTCGTACAGTATACGGCCGGATGCGAGGGTTGGAATTGTATTTCGACTGACACGATCGTGTTCTATTCGCAAAATTACAGTTATAAAACTCTAGAACAGGCCAGAGGAAGGATTGATAGAATGAATACACCGTTCATCAATTTATATTACTACCACCTAAAAAGTAGGAGCGGTATTGATCTGGCTATATCAAGAGCTTTGAAAAACAAAAAACAGTTTAATGAAAGAAAGTTTACTAATTGGTAGACGCGTGAAATACATTCGCTTTAATGGAGGTGAATGATTATGAAAAATTTTCTTAAATACGCAGCGGTTGGTGTAGCCGGTTATTTAATTGGATTCTATGAATTCAAATATAAGGTGGTTAAAGCAATGGCTAGTGTAAGTATGAAAGGAAACTTAGAAAATCATACAGACGAAAAGAAGGAGCTCTAACAAGGGCTCTTTTCTTTTATATTTAACAAAAAAATGAGGAGTGATCCAACATGAAAGCGCAAGCTTATTTAGACATGGTAAAAAGACAGCAACAAGAATTGACAGACTTCCCGATTGCCTATGCATTTAATGAAAAGCAATTGGAAGAGGCATTGGAGAAATTAGGAGCAACTAAGGAAGAGTGTTGCACATATCTTAACATGGGTGATGTTATGAAAAAGACAGACGTACCGGCTTTTAAAGCAATGTCGAGAAGACATATCGAGGAGCTTCAGAATGCTATGAAAAACGAGCAGTTTGCTGAAGAAGCGTTCCGGTATGAAATGGACAACCATGAATATGCTATCAACTGGTCTGGAGATGATGATGTTTTAGCGACGGTTTGTCTTGATAAGCAAATGGTTAAAGACTTCTGTTTAGAAGATGCTTACCGTCGTGCTCGTAATGCCCATATGAGATATATGGAAGAGTTGGGTGTGATTTAAGAAAGGAGATATAATATGGCTGAGTGTTATAGATGTCCATATACAACGAAAGTAGAGCGAAAATTTGGTGTCACGACGCATTGTAATCTGGAGATTACCGAAATGGATGTTACTTATTACTGTGCGGATAGGCATAAGGATGAAAATAATTCTTTATGTCCTTTTGTTTGTTCTGGAACTAGATTTCCGGGAGTTGACTACTCAAAATACGAAACGGATTTTCTATCCGTAAAATAAACAATTGATGGTGAGTTTATTAGTGATTTTAATATTTTACTTAAGTTTCCTATGGGGGAAATTCCAGAAATCACTATAACAAGATCGCATGGTAGTAAAGAATATATCAAGATGATAAACGAGAAAATCTAGGAGTGATCTAATTGGGACGGAGATTAATAGTAAATTGTAGGTGCCCGTTATGCGGAGAAAATGTTGAGCAGGTACCGGATAGTGTACTGAAACGCGAGCCTCATCATGGAAATGCGGAACTTGTAGTTACTAAAACCGGGATTAAACAATATATTCATAGTTCTTGCTGGTATGAAATGATAGAGGAAAAGCGACCATATAACGGGAAGTTGTACGTATAAGAAAAGGAGAAAGATTATGAAAATGAGAACAGAAAGTTGGTGCGGGTATGATATTCGCTTTGTAGAAGTTAATGGAGAATGGATGGCAATTCTTAAAGATATTTGTGATGCTTTAGGTTTACAAGTAGGTAAAGTATCACAAAGATTAGAACCGGATATGCTTGAAAGGGTGGAAGTAAAGGTCGAAGTGCCTTCAAAGCATGTCGACTCTCAAGTATTCTGGATGCTTGCTGTAAACGAAATAGGTATATATGAAGCTTTATTCGCTAGTAGGCGATTAGAAGCTCGTAAATTCAGACGTTGGTCCGCAAATGTTATAAAGAAGCTAAGAACTAGCGTCGGCCTCGAACAGTATGAAGTAATGAAGATGACAGATCCCGATATCCAGGAGCAGATCGATTGGTTCCTGGATAGTTTATATTGGGACGAAGAAAAACAGATGGTGATGCAGTCCGTAACCGTACAGGGCGGAGATGTTGATCAGATACCATTTTGTAAATAAGTGCGCGTAGAAAACAGCCTCTTTAATGAGAGAAATATTTAGGAGGTACATAAAATGAGATTACAGAAAATGTTAGGAGTATTATGCTTATTGTTTAGTGTTGCAATTATTGCGATGGGTATCGCATTTAAGGAAGACATTACAGCAGTGGTTATTTCAATACCCTTAGGATTATGGATGATATTCTCAAAAAAGAATTTACTATCGGTAAATATTGACGACGAAGAGTTCTAACAAGGACTCTTCTCTTTTATTTTTTAGAAGGTATGAACATGAAAGAATCAAGAATGCAGCGGAATTGCGAGAGATGCAGATTGAGAAAGTCACAGGAAACATATTTAGGTATTGTATTTGATTATAGGACTTGTCCATTCGTATGTGTGGAAAACAAGTTATATGATAATTTAAAACGCAAAAAGAAAGAAATGCGTTTGGCTTATTAAGAAAGGAGAAAAATATGAGCAAGTTTGTAAAAAGAGACGAGGTTATTTTATTAAGAGACTTGATATCGTATCGGGGACCTAATATTCCAGTCGGGACTAGAGGAACAATAGTTACTTTAGATGTTGATAGTTCAATAGTTTATTATGTTAATTTCGATGGTTATGGAGTTCGTCGTGTTAGAGAAGATAGTCTTAGTTTAGCGTCTAAGGATAATATCGACATTATCGGTGACTTCTATATGAAGATTAAAAATGAAGAATATATATCATCTCATTCAACCATTGCGCCAAGAACTTTCGACATTACTCCATTGTTCAAAGACGTTATATATAACGATCCAGCAACTATTATATTCTGGATAGATGGTACTAAGACTGTTGTTAAGTGCGACGGCGAGGAATACGATCCTGAAAAAGGGTTCGCTATGGCGGTATGCAAAAAAGTCTTTGGTAATGGTTGGTTAGATTATCGAAAGAGATATATGGCTTATCGCCTGGGACTTTGGTATATATTGCGGACATAAATAAAGAAAAAGAAAACAGCTATACAGTTCGCACTAATAAGGGATGGTCATTTACTGTCGATAAAAAGTATTTAAGGTTACGTTAAAAAGGAGAAACGAAATGAAGAAAATAATGATATTTGGAGTGTTGATGGTCATGGTATTAGGACTGTGCGGATGCGGCGGAGAGTCCAAAGATAAGACTAAAGAAGAAGTTACCACCGAGACTGCTATAAGCTGGGATGATATGATTCCAGATTATAATAAGATATTTAAGAACGGAACAATAACCACGAAGTATGCTAATGGAACTACTAAAGATGATGCAGCTAGTGCATATTTTGCGATCGAGGATGTAACTGAGGAAGAATATGAGACTTATATTAAGGAAGCTGCAAAGATGTATCCAAATGTTATATCTCAGAGCTTTGATACAGAGGATGGGGAACCGTATGGAATGTTTTACTCAGATGACGGAAAGACAAATCATACTGTATTAATAATTCTTGATGTAGATCCATTTTCTGAGAAGCTTACTTGTAACATAACTTGTGAAACCTATAAAGATGAAGAAAGTGGCGATAAAGATGAGTAAACAATATGATTTATATTTGGAACAGCATAGGCTTAATGTTGCTAAAGGTTTCTATTGGATACAGGAAAACCTAGGAGAATTACTAATTGACATTTGGTGGGCATTCAGCCGGAAAGATATGCATTTAGGTGAAATATTTAATTGGTACAACCAGCATTTTAATTACATTAAACTCAGCGATGAAACTAGGTCAACTGTCGAGAATATTTTGAGCGAGATTGCTAAAAAATTAATTCATGATGGTACTGAAGAATTCGCGAATATTACATTGCCTTTTATGAAAGGAAGGTGATATTTATGTTTAGATTTTTAAAAAGAAAAAAGAAGAAAATCTAATATTGAAGGAGTTATTACGAGAGAACGACGAATTAGAAGCTATAAACGATTCTTTACGTAGAAGAAATGAATCGTTAGACGCTGCTATTCAAGAGACAGAAAAAATGCTTCTGAATATTGGATATACGCAAGAAGATTTGGAAAAAATCAAAGCAAGATCAAAACTTAAAGTAGCTAAATAAAAACTTATAAAAGGCTAAGAAAAATCTTGGCCTTTTATTTTTCTAGTTAACAAAAAAACGGAGGAAATAAAAATGATTAAACTTAAACACGTTGTTCTGGCAAGTCCAGAGCAGATGAAATTCGTTATTGAAGGTATGAGGAATCCTATGAATTCATGGGATAAGAGTGATAGTAATGATTGCTGTATTTATAAATGCAGAGATGATATCCATGGTTGCCCTGTTGGCGGGTTTGCTACTGGGGAAGATGATTATTCTCTTATGAAGCGTTTAGCCGAGGCTGGCACAGATCATAGAAAATTTATGAGAATGATACCGGTATATATAAGAATCACCGCTCCTTTATATTGGTGGAAAGAATTTGACACTTATAAAATAGCTACTGTTGGTAGTAGCTGTAGTACGATGCATAAGATTCATGATAAGGAGTTTACGATGGAGGATTTTAGTTGCGAACATTTAAAAACAGATAGAGATTTTATGATGTATGCTCCGACGGGATATCGCTATTCGGCTAAGGATCTTTTGGTTCTTGTGATCGAAACTCTTAATAATTACAGAAAAACATATTTGGAAACAAAGTCAAAGACTGATTGGTGGCAGATGATCCAGCTTCTTCCAAGCAGTTATAATCAGACTCGTAATATTATGATGAATTATGAGGTGCTAGCGAATATTTATAAATCTCGCAAAGACCATAAGTTGGATGAATGGAGGTTATTCTGTAGATGGATCGAGACACTTCCATATTCTGATTTAATTACAGGAGGGACTAATGAGTAAGACAATTATATGCGATATTTGCGGAAGGGCTTATGATGATAATCATGTTATTAGTCCTCCTATGTTTAGATTTAAACGTTATGGCTATAGATTATTCCACAAAATTGAATACGTTAAACTGACAGACTTTGATATTTGCAGTTGTTGTTTAAAAGAGTTGCAGAAAAATATGGAAAGGAAGAAAAATGAACAAAGATAATTATGACAAAGAAATGTTAAGGGCGTTGAAGTCGATCGCGGCAAGTTTGAAGAGTATTGATAAAACTCTAAAATCACAAATTACCACTAAAGAGATTACGGGAGAAAGAAATGAAAGTACAAGAGATAAAGAACTTGACTGATGCGGAACTCAGAGAATTATCTTTGCAGAAAAATAAGAAAGGTAATGCAACGTGCGACGCCAAGATGGCGCAAAAAATATTATGGGAACGTGATGGCAATAGCTTCAATACTGGTTTATGCAATTGTACATATGGGAGTAAACGTTTCGCCAGCTCAGATAGAATGAATGGTTATAAATAAGGAGGATACGAATGAAAATTGAGCAGGTACATTATGGAATGAAAGTAGATCAGATCACAGTCACCGGTGATCGTATTTATGTTGGAGAAATTTTTTATATTAATAACATGCTGTTTGCGTCTAAAGATATTTATATAGCAACCGTCGGGTGTATGGATGATGATGGTAATATAAGATATTTCAATCCATCCAATATAGAACCTCATACAGAACGTATCACAACCGATCTACTCGCAGAAAAACTCATTGAGCTTGAAGATATCGTAAATGACGATGAATTTATTGTAACCATTGCTATAGAAGAAATGAGCGAGCTGACTCAGTGTCTTACTAAATATTTAAGAGCAAACAACAAAGAATATGCTTATGATTTCGATCATTTACATGAGGAGTTTGCAGATGTGCTAGTTTGCATGAATCATCTTAAGTCCATATTTGGGTTCGATACACAGGAGACAAGAAAACGTATGTTAGAAAAGCTTGATAGATCTATAGAAAGGAGTAAATAATGTTATTAAAAACACCACATATTCACGTAGAGGATGTACACGAACTTCGCGATAATACGAGAATCGGGGAACTGGTAGAGTTCACATCTGATAAATATGCGAGATGCGATGGATTTGGTTATCAGCCGTTTAAGGATACTAAGAAAGTCAAAGGTATAGTCACTGCTAAATACCCTAATGTATTTGTTTTAAACGATAATCAAACATTTTCTTGGATGGAATACATAATTGGAAAGAACGTAATATAACCGGGTTTATATTTGAAAGGAGAATAAAAATGAGTAGCATGTTAGATTGGGCAAAAAGAGAAGTTGAAATTGCCTGCGAGAAAGAAAATCCAAATAGAAAAGAAGAAGAGTTTGATTATGGATGTGCCTGCTACGAAAGTGCATTAAAAGCTTTCGAAAGTTTATCCGAAGATGGTCACTCTGGTTTAAGTATTAAAATAACGCAGGCTATATTAGTTCGTCTTTTAAATGGACAACCATTAACGCCTATTGAAGATACGGATGATATTTGGGATATTCGCCCACGTCTTTCTAAAGATGGTCTAAAAATATATCAGTGTAAACGAATGGGTTCATTGTTTAAGAACATCTATGACGACGGAACTGTTAGATATGATGATGTCAACCGTTCGTATTGTGTTGATATCCATGATCCAGATATTACATATCGTTTTGAGCTGGCTAGTAGAATCATTGATGAAATGTTCCCTATAACAATGCCTTATATGCCTGGTAATCCAATCGAGGTTTATTGCGAGGATTTCTTAACAGACAAAAAGAACGCCTTTTTTGATACTGTTGGTGTGTTCTATGCGTTAAAAACAGAGAATGGTAGGCAGGAAAAAATCGAAATCAATAGATTCTTCAAAGAACCAGAGGGTAACGAAGAGGGTAATGAAGATGGTAGATTGATTGAAATATCTAAAGAAGAGTATTACGAACGAAAAGAAAGATCGTAGGATTATATTTGAAAGGAGAATAAAATGGATATCAGAAAAGAAATTGAAAACGTGGGAGGTATTGGAGAGATTGTACAGGAAAGGAAGTTTGTAGAATTCAGCTATTCCAGCCAGGATGCATTTCTCAGATTCGAAGCAATCAAACAGGCTAACAACATAATCTGCCAGGCTATCAGACAGACTGGCGGTAACATGTCTAAGGAGCTTGTAGATGCATACGAAGGTCTTGATCAGGTGATGGAGCATATTAAGATGGTGGAGCTGGATGTTATCAAGGAAGGTAGATGAAATGAACAGAGCTGAAAGAAGACGTGCTGAGAAAAAGAAAAAAGCAAGCACTGTAACATACAACATTTCAACCGATCAACTCGACGATGCGGTTAGTAAAGCAGTTGATGATGCTATTAATACTTCGATGAGGTTTATGTTTATATTACCGATTAAAGTATTGATGGACCATTATTGGCCAGATACATATAAAGAAAAGATTCCGGAATTCGCTGATATTCTTATCGACTATTACACCAAATGGCAAGATGGCGAGTATGACATGGAAGAGCTTGAGAAAGAACTTTGGGATCTTGCTGGTATTAGAATAGGGGAATATGAACGATGAGTTTGCTAGATGTTATGATACGTGCGTTCCTGCTTTTAGCGGGATCGTGCGTTTTATTATTCCTTTTGTCTGTTATATTTGGAGTTTTGTATGCGATTGACGATAAATTTAATAGCTATGTAGAGCAATATTTAGGCAAAGAAAGGGGTAAAATCACGAAAAAATAGTGAAAAATGGGAGAAAAATCATGCACAATTTTCAAAAAATTTTTGTGCACAAACACAAAAAATTGTGTAAAATGCTATTTTTTGAGGGAAATTACGTTTTGTGAAAATTGAAAATTGTTCCGATTGATGAGATTTTTGGGAAAATACACAAAAATTTTGTGTTTGTGCACAATTTTTACACAAAAATTTTGAAAAAAAAAAGTGCTACAAACGTTGAAATTTCAACGTTTTCGGGACTTCGTGCACAAAAACACAATTTTTTTTCTAATAACCCT
>ULVN01070977.1_pt1 | contig 18939 bp, 14 predicted proteins | sample 1959491 | NCBI WGS metagenome assembly ULVN01 (sample SAMEA4835787, study PRJEB28245) | human gut metagenome | biome: gut microbiome; material: fecal sample | place: Denmark | collected 2008 | reverse complement strand
CTGCTCGAAACTGCACCGGTCTCATTTTAGAAACACACTCTTAATGAAAGGAACGTGAAGATTCATGCGGAAACTGCACTCGCTGATATCGCTCCTGCTGGTGCTGCTGATGCTTGCACCCTGTGCACTGGCAGATGCGCCGCTGCTGCAAGCCGCGTCGGACTGGAATTTGGCGGATACGCCCCTGTCGGTTACGCTGTCCATCAGCCTTCAAGCACATGCGCCTTTTGATGAGACGCGCACGGCGATGCTTGACCGTGTACTTGCGCCGATGTCGCTGAATTTGTATGCGGCGGATGGCGAAAGCGGCGTTTCCGTGCTGATGAACGGCAATGAGCTGCTGACGATGGCGCAGAAGGGCGATGCGGTGCAGTTCTCCTGTATGCCGAACGTTTCCTATGCGTCGCTGGACGGGAATGCGCTGGAACTGCTGCTTGGCACGTCTTTGAATTCCCTCGACCTGCGTGCTATTGACGGTACGTTCGAGAAGTGGATTGACGACGGCTGGGTGCTGTCCAACGCGATTCTGGAGCCTTTCGCGGAGTACGGCAAACGCAAGAGCGTCAAGACGACCATCAAGGACATGGGGCTGGCGCGCTCCTGCACGGATTATACCTTCTCCAAGTCGAAACTGGAGGAAATGCAGCAAACGCTTTTCTCCCTCTGCCCGGAAGGTGATTTGCATGACCTGATTGCGTCGCTGACCTTCTCCGGCACGCAAAAGCTGCGTGTTTACCGCACAGAGGACGAAGTACCGCTGCGTGTGGAGTACAACGGCGTCTGCGGCGTGGAGGGCAAGCTGCGCACGGTCAAGCTCGTCTGGCGCACAAAGCGAGAGAACGGCGAAACACGCGATGAAATCACGCTGACGTCCCCCGCCAAGAGCGGCACGGACAAGAACACGCTGGATTTTGAGCGTATTATGACCTTTTCCAGCGGCAAAATCACCATGCAGGGCACTTGCTCCTACAAGGTGACGGCGAGCAAGCAAACGACGCAGACCGAGGTCACGTTTGACTTGACGAACCGCTTGGAGAATGACAGCGACAACGTGAGCGGCAGCGTGGCTATCAAGCGGCAGCTGCCGGGCGAAGATTACGCCACGAAGCGCACCATCACGCCGAATGTCGTCCTGTCCGGGAACGCAGAAGCGCCGGAAATCAGCGGGACAATCGGCTATCAGGAAGAAAAGCGCTACGGCACGGCTGAAGAATGCGTGATTACACTGCGTGCGGCGCGTGCAAGCGAATCCCTGTGGAAGGACACCGCGGCGACGATGGAACTGTCCACGCTCAGCGCGGAGACGCTGCAAAACCTGCGCAGCCAGCTCAGCGGCGCAATTGCGACTGCTATCGTCCGCCCGCTGATTCAGGTTCTCAGCGCGGAGGACGCGGCATTCTTCTTCTACGAAATGTCGGATGAGGACGTTCAGACCATTCGGCAGGCGGCAGAATCCGCCGTCGAAATCGAATGACACCCGATAAGGAGGGTAAACCCATGCTGAAACGAATCCTGTCTGTCCTGCTCTGCGCGGCGCTGCTGCTTGGCGGCACGGCGCTTGCTGCCAAAGAGGATGACTATACGCTCCCGGAACTGCTCTACCAGCAGTTTGCTGTGCAGGATTATCCCATTCGAGGCTCGGTTGCGGTCACGGCGTCCGGCACGGCGTCGTGGCTGGATTTCCTGCTGCCGCTGACAGCTTCGACGCTGCATGTGCGCCTGCTGAATCTGGAGGACAGCGACGATTTCCAGTATCAGGTGTTTTCGCAGGATGACAGCGGAAGCCAGCAAGGCTTGACGCAGCTGTACCGCGTGGGCGACACGCTCTACCTGCGCACGGATGTGCTGCCGGATGTGCTGCTGTCTATGCCGATGGCGGAATCAGCGAAAAGCAATCCATCGTTCTACTCTGTGCTGGCGGAGATGATGGCGCAGCCCGATATCCTCTGGGAAAGCATGTGGCAGCCGGCGCTGGAGGAATATCTGAACGAACTGGAGCTGTGGCTGGCGGATTACGCCGCGGAACCTGACACGATGACTGAAAACGGCGAGCTTGTCATGCGCGTCAGCTATGTGATTCCAGCGGACGACGTGAAAGAGCAAACGAAGCTGATGTGGAAGCAAGCGCTCTATGACGAGACGCTGCTGACGCTTTTGCGCCCGATGATGACGGAGGAGCAGCTGGCGGTCTACCTCAATCCCGCGCTGGGCTACTTCTACGATGCCTGCATTGATGCCTTGCCGCTGTCGGGCGATTTGCGCCTGTCACGCAAGTTCTCCGCGCGTGGCGATACGCTGTCCGTGGCGGTGGCGCTGCCTCTGCCGCAGAATGCGTGGGGCTACACGACGCTGACCTTCCGGCAGGAGGGCAGCACGACTGCGCTTGTGCTGAACAGCGCGACGCAGACGCTGACATTCAGCATGGCGTCGGCGGACGGCAACCAGAACGCAATTACGGGCAGCATCAGCAGCGTACCCGCCGCGTTCGTAACGGACGCAAAGACGCTGCAGGCGAAATTCACCCTGACCAGCCAGCATTCCGAAACGCAGGACAGCGACGGCACACGCCATGATGACAGTGCGTGGACGCTGACCATCGAGCCGGACACCGACGGCGCGGAAGCAGCGGATTTGGTGACGTTTGAACCGATTACGGCGGAACTTTCCCTCCAGTACAGCACCGAAAGCAGGGAAGGCGCGCCGATTCAGCTGCGCGTGATTGCCGCGCTGCACATGGCAGAAGCGGACGTCGGCGTGAAGATGGCATTGCGCACAACGAGCCGCTGGAACGCGCTGACCCTGCCGACGCAGGGCGCGGAGGACGTGACGCGCATGGATACCATGCGCGCTGTGCAGCTGCTGACGACGGCATCGGACAACCTGACGCGGCTGATTGCAGGCGGCAGTGCGCCGGCAGCTACGACCGCGCCGGAACTGCCCACACCTGAACCGAACACGACACCCATTCCGTCGCTGACGGAAGAATAACCAGCAAAAACGCCGCAGTGCATCACAAACTGCGGCGATTTTTGTCGGAAAAGGAGAAATGCTCATGCGGAATGCGCGCGCACTTCAGCGGATTGCCATCATCCTCGCGGTTTTGTTTGCGCTGTCGCTGCTGCCGGTGGTGGCGGTCGCGTTCTACAATCACCCGCGCGCGGACGACTACACCTACGGCGCGGTACTGCGCAAGGTCATTGACGCAGGACAGGGGCTGCCGGAGGCTGTCGCAGCTATTGCCGCCTACGTCCGGAGCACCTACGCGCGCTGGCAGGGGTCGTTCAGCGCGGTGATGCTGTTCACGCTTCAGCCGGGCGTGTTTTCCGACAATGCCTATTGGCTGACGACCGCCCTGACGCTCCTGCCGCTGCTGCTTGGCACGGGGATGCTCCTGCGTCAGCTGGGGAAGATGCTCCATGCGCCGCGTGCAACGGTTGTGCTGATTTTCTTGGCGCTCATGACGCTGAGCATCCAGCTTGTGCCGGATTTGAACCAGACGTTCTACTGGTTCAACGGCGGATGCTACTACACACTCTATTACGCGCTTTCGCTGATGCTGCTGATGGGCACCCTGCGGATTTGCACCGACGGAAAGTGCCGCGTCGGGCGGACTGCGCTGTGCATGGCGCTCGCGTTCTTTATCGGCGGCGGCAACTACACGACCATCCTCGTTACGCTGATTCTGCTGATGCTCCTGCTTCTTGCGCTGCTTGTGCGGAAAAAACCCGCTTGGCGGCAGATATTGCTCGTCATGGTCGCGCTGCTGACTGCGTTCGCTATCAACTCCGCCGCACCCGGCAACCGCGTCCGTGCAGCGACCATCCCGCGCTCGATGGATGCGGTTCCCGCGATTCTCTACTCCTTCGATCGGGCGTGGGTGCGCGTATCGGGCTGGTTTGGCTGGCCGCAGGGAATTGCCATTGCGCTTTTTGCCCTGCTGATGTGGGATTTCGTCGGGCAGTGCGGGCTGAAATTCCGTTTTCCACTGCTGAAAAGCGCGCTGGCGTATGCCATCTTTTCGGCGCAAATGACGCCGTCGCTTTTTGCAATGGCGAATATAGGGCCGGGACGGCAAATCGACATCTACTACTATGCGTATGGCTGGCTGCTGCTTTGCTGGACGTTCCTCTGGATCGGCTGGCTGCGGAACAGCAGCGTCGGCACGAAAATCGACGCGGCGCTTTCGCATCTGACGCGCCATTCCGCCGCAATCGCCGCCGCCCTGTCGCTTGCGCTGGTGCTGACGCTGCCGTCTGCGCATCCGACGGCGGGTGCAAGTCCGACGAGCGTTGCAGCGGCGAAAGCGCTCATCAGCGGCGAGGCGCAGACGTATCATCAGCAGTACACCGAAATCCTCCAAACGCTGCGTCAGCCCGGCGAGATTTGCGAAATCCCGGATGTTGCGGTCTGCCCGGCGTTCCTGAACCCGCTGGGGCTGGCGGATGAGGGGCAGTCGGGTTACTGGGTGAATCAGGCGCTGGCAAACTATTTCGGGCATCAGCAGGTCATCCGCATTGAACAAACGCCATAAAGAAAGGGGACTGCCCGCGATGGACAGCCCCCATTTTTATGCCTGTGGGAAAATGCGTTTGTTAACGAAGAAAAACACCACCGCGGAAATTGTGCCGTTGAAGAAGAGCGTGCCGAGCGTGTACACCCAATCCGGCACGAACTTCGCCGCCACCGCGACCCAGATGCAGTTAATCGAGTTCACCAGGCAGGTAATCACGATGAACGCAAGCGCATACAGCAGCACCTGCCGCGCAAGATGCCCTTTGGCGCGGAAAACGTACTTGCGCTGAAGCGGAAAGTTCACGCATTCGCCAAGTACCATCGCCGTCATGTACGCGCACAGGTAAGGCAGCCCGCCATGCGCCGTGTCGTAGCCGAAGATATTCCAGCGGAAGGTTTCGCCCAGCAGCGTCATTTCGATGCCGGGCCAGCCGAAGTCGCGCATTGGCAGAAAGGCGAATGCGCGCGGCAGAAAGAGCAGCAGCACATATTTCAGCACTGTCACGACGCCGGAGACAATCAGGTACAGCCCGCCCTCGCGCAGCCAAGCCGGACAGCGGGATGAATGCGGCTGGCTTGTGTCCGCCATGAAAAGCCTCCTCAGCGATAGATTTTCCGCTCGTGAACGTCCTCAATGCCGGAAAGACGGTGGAAGAACGTGTTGATGATGTCGCGCCATTCACGGGCGTTGTGCAGCTGCCGCCCGATGCGCTCATCTACTAAAGCACGGTCAAAATCGGGCAGCGGCAGCGCTTTCAGGATGCTCGCGGCGCGCTCCACCCATTCATAGCCCTCAAAATGGTCGTCGTAAATCCGCTGGATCAGCGTCCGCCCGTCGCGCATCTTGAAGGTGTACGGCAAGCGGTGGAAGAAGAGCAGCAGCTCGTCCGGGCAGGTCTGCGTCGATTCAAAGCGGTGGCGCAGTGCTTCCGGGTATTGCAGGACATAGCCCGTGCCGTCCGCCGTGCGGTCGATGCCGATGGCGTTGCGGTCGGCCTTGTGGTAAGTGCCCCACGCCTGATACTCGTATCCGTCGGGACTCGGCCCGTAATGCTGGTTCGGCGTGACCATCCAGCAGATGCCAAGCGGTGCGGTATACTGCTCATAGGCGTGGCGGCTGCCGAGCAGCACATCCGCCAGCGCGTTCTCATCATCCGGCGCAAAACGATAGGTGAGGCGAATCCAGCGGTGGATGATATCGTCCGGCTGGCAGGCATCGGGATCCCACGCCAGCGCGCCATATGCAAAGAAATTCAGCGCCGCGAAGGGATGCCCGGTCATGCACGCGTCATTGCCGAGGTTCGACACCGCCGCCATCGCCATAATGCTGTTGCGCGGCATGTCCGCAAAGAGCTCCTGCCACATTACCGGCATGGCGAAAATGTCAATCTGCTGACCCGTGTACTCCTGCGCCAGCTGCCATTCCAGCGCCAGTTTCGTTTGGGGCATTGCCAGCAGGGTCGGGGAAATCGGTTCGCGGACTTGGAAGTCGAACGGCCCGTTCTTGACCTGCAGAATCACGTTGTCGTCGAACTGCCCATCCAGATAGACGTAATGCTCATACGCTGCCTTCGGACGGTCGGTTTTTTCATCGCGCCAGTCCTGCTGACAGTTGTAGACGAAACAGCGCCAGACCAGCATTCCGCCGAACGGTTTGAGCGCCCGCGCCAGCATGTTTGCGCCTTCCGCGTGATTGCGCCCATAGGTGAACGGTCCCGGACGATGTTCGCTGTCCGCTTTGACGAGGAAGCCCGCCAAATCGGGAATCGCAGCGTACACCACTTCCGCCTGATGCTTCCACCACGCCTGCACGCGTTCATCCAGCGGATCAGCCGTCGGGATGCCGTGGCGCATCGGCTGTGAATAGTCGATGGAAACCATCAGCCGCACGCCGAACGGGCGGAAAATCGCCGCCAGCTTCGCCAGATCCGGCAGATCGTCCTCAATCAGCAGCTGTGCCGGGTCGTGCACGTTGACGTTATTGATGCACAGCACGTTCAGCCCGACGGATGCCATCATACGCCCCAGCTGCCGCATCCGCGCGGGGTCGTAGGTCAGCTTGCCGCCTTGGAAGAACAGACTGCGCCCGGAATATCCGCGCTCGACGTTGCCGTCGGCGTTATCCCAGCAGTTAATCATGCGCAGCGCGTACTGCGGCGCAGAGGAATGATCCTCCGGCAATGCCGAACCCGACGCGAGCGCCATCAGCAGCCAGTAAGCGCCATACAGCAGCCCGGTTTTGCCACCGAAAATCGTCACGTCGTCGCCGTTGCGCACGGCATGGAACCCTTCGCCCAGCGAATCATCCTCGGCAAGCGAAACGTGCAGATTCGGGGAGAGCGTCGGCAGTGCCTGCGCAAGCTCGAACGCGGCGACTTCGCGTGGGGACGCAAAATCGGCGGGGACATCAGCCGGTAAAAACGGAAGCCACGAAAGCCATTGATTTGCCATAGACAGGATACCTCCTGTAACGTATTTTACAAAAAGTATAGCATATTTCGCCGACTTGCACAACCCAAAACCAGAAAAGGGGAAGAAATTTGGCGAAAAGTTGACTGGGTGACAGGAAAAACACAACTGTGCGTCGAATTGTGCAAAAAACGCCGTTTTTTCAGGCGGCAAGATGGAAAGGATGAGCCGAAAATGGCCTTTACGGTTCACGCGGTGATGCCGGGAGTGTGGCATATTGTGGACTGCATGGGCGTCTGCATGACGCTGCTGGAGGGCGAAAACGCCGCCATGCTGGTTGACACGGGCTATGGCATTGAGGATGTGGCGGACTTCATGCGTCACATGACGGATTTACCGCTGACGGTGTTCCTGACGCACAACCACCATGACCACGCGATGGGGGCACGCTGCTTCCCGGAAACGTACATGCTGGAAGCGGATATGGCGGACTGGCGCATGTTCACGGACGACAAGATGCGCCGTCGGGTGCTGACGCAGGCAATCGGAAAGAACCTGCCGGTGGATGAAAAAACGTTTCTCGCGGGCGAAATTCCACTGCCGAAGGTGATGAAGCCCGGTGTGATTGACTTGGGCGGATTAACAGCGGAAATCATCGAAGCGCCGGGGCACACGCCCGGTTCGGCGGTGGTGTATGTGCCGGAGCGGAAGCTGCTGCTGTCCGGCGACGACTGGAACCCCTGCACATGGCTCTTCTTCCCGCAGGCGCTGGGGCTTCGGGAATACCGCAGCAACATGCGCGGCATTCAGCAGCTGCCGTTTGAGAAAGTCCTCTGTCCGCACCGGGAGGCGCTCTATGACCGCTGGATGTTCGACGACTTCTTCAACGCCTTGACGGATGGCAACCTCCGCGCGGCGGAACCGGTCAATATCGCGCCGTATGAGCAGATTGATACCTGTCAGGCGACGCTGCCGCATGATCAAGTGCTCGTATTCGACTGGGCAAAATCAGGACTGTAAGGAGAAAAAATACCATGAAACAGGATTCCATCCGCATAGCGGCGGATAGTCAGGCGAAGTTCAACAACAACACCGCGTTCTGCATCGGCACAGGTCGCATGGGGCTGGCATTGCAGCAGGAGTATCAGCAGCAGCTGGCAATGGCGCAGGCGGAATGCGCGTTCACGCACATCCGCGGTCACGGGCTGTTCAGCGACGATATGGCGATTTACCAGCCGTATCAGGATGCGGAAGGTAATTGGCACGAGGGCTACAATTTCACCTACCTTGACCGCGTGATGGATGATTACCGCGCACAGGGCTTGAAGCCGTTCCTTGAATTGGGCTTCATGCCGGAAAAAATGGCGAGCGGCACGCAGACCATCTTCTATTGGAAGGGCAACGTTACGCCGCCGCAGGACGACGCAAAGTGGACGGCGATGGTTCAGGCGACGCTTGCACATTTGGCGGAGCGCTACGGGAAAGACGAAGTGTCCACTTGGCCGTGCGAGGTGTGGAACGAGCCGAACCTGTCGGGTTTCTGGGAAAATGCGGATGAAGAGAAGTATCATCACCTGTATGCGGTGACGGCGAAGGCAGTCAAGGACGTGCTGCCGGACATGCGCGTTGGCGGCCCGGCGATTTGCGGCGGCGCGACGTCGCAGGACTGGGTGCGCAATTTCCTGCGATTCTGCAAGGAGAATCAGCTGCCGCTGGATTTCGTGTCGCGCCACGCCTACATGGGCGAAACGCCGGAACACCGCGGGCGCTATCTCTACCATACAATGCGCACGGTGGACAGCCTCCTCGCTGAAATGCAGGAGACGCGCGACATTATCGACAGTTTCCCGGAATACCGCGGGATGGAGATGCACATCACCGAGTTCAACACGTCGTACAACCCGTTCTGCCCGATTCATGACACGAACCTGAATGCGGCGTACATGGCGGGTGTGCTGGCGCGGATGGGCGATGTGGCGGCGTCGTATTCCTACTGGACGTTCGGGGATGTGTTCGAGGAGCAGGGTGTGCCGCCGATGCCCTTCCACGGTGGATTCGGCTTGATTGCCAACGGGCAGATTGCCAAGCCGACACTGTGGAGCTTCGCGTTCTTCTCCCACCTGCGCGGAACGCCGGTGCACCGCGATGAACACAGCGTGATTGTCCGCAAGGACGACGGCTCGTATGAAGGCGTGCTGTGGAATCTCTGCCGCACCGACTGCGACGAGCTGACCGTGACGATTGCCCTGCCTGCGGGCGGCGAACAGACGCTGACGACGGAGACGGTGGATGAAGTGACGTGCAATCCGCTGAAAGCATGGCACGATTTGGGTGAACCGCGCTCGCTGTCGGCAAATCAGCTGCGTCTTTTGCGTCAGGCGGGTCAGCCGGCGGTGGATACGGCGGTGCTTGCGGCGGAAAACGGCGAATGCACGCTGCAAATGACCTTGCGGCAGAACGCCGTCGTGCGCTTTACGCTGTCTGCCAGAAAACAGCAGGGCGATTACGGCTATGACTACACCTGGTATCAGCAGCACAGCTGAAATTTGCCCTTGACAACCATGCCCAAATGACGCTATAATATCCTCTGCAATGATGGAAAGAGTACCGGGGATGGATGCGCAAAGAGAGCTGTGGCAGGTGAGAAGCAGCCGGGACATCCGCGGGAACATGGCTCCGGAGCATCACGCGCCTGAACGCCTTTGGGGTGAAGTAGGGTGCGGCGGGTCGCGCCGTTATCCGCAGGATGAGTGATAAATCAGGGTGGCAACGCGGAAAATTCTCCGCCCCTCGGCAAAAAATGCGGGAGGGGCGGTTTTTTATCGTTTCTCTCAAACAGTAATTGGAGGAATGAACTCATGTGTGAATCGTGCAAGAAGCCGTTTTACATCACCACGCCCATTTACTACCCCAGCAGCAACCTACACATCGGTCACGCCTACTGCTCCACGGCGGCGGACTCGATGGCGCGCTTCAAGAAGCTGATGGGTTATGACGTGTACTTCCTGACCGGCACGGACGAGCATGGCCAGAAGATTGAGCGCAAGGCAAAGGAACAGGGCGTCACGCCGAAGGAGTATGTGGACAAGATTGTCGCGGGCATCAAGGATCTGTGGAAGCTGATGGACATTGATTACAGCGACTTCATCCGCACGACCGATGACCGCCACGTCAAGTGCGTGCAGAAGATTTTCAAGCAGCTGTACGATCAGGGCGACATCTACAAGTCTGAATACGAGGGCTGGTACTGCACGCCCTGCGAATCCTTCTGGACGGAATTGCAGCTCAAAGACGGCTGCTGCCCGGACTGCGGCCGCCCGGTGGAAAAGACGCGTGAAGAGTCCTACTTCTTCCGTCTGCAGAAGTACGCCGAATGGCTGATTCAGTACATCGAGGAGCATCCGGACTTCATCCAGCCCGCCAGCCGCGCCAACGAGATGCTGAACAACTTCCTCCGTCCGGGGCTGGAAGACCTGTGCGTCAGCCGCACGTCCATCAAGTGGGGCATCCCGGTCACGTTCGACGAGAAGCACACGGTGTATGTCTGGATTGACGCGCTGAGCAACTACATTTCCGCGCTGGGCTACGGCACGGACAATGACGCGCTGTTCCAGAAGTACTGGCCGGCGGATGTCCATCTGGTCGGCAAGGAAATTGTCCGCTTCCATACCATTATCTGGCCGATTATGCTCCACGCGCTGGGGCTGCCGCTGCCCAAGCAAGTGTTCGGCCACGGCTGGCTGGTCATCAATGGCAAGAAGATGGGCAAGAGCGTCGGCAACGTCGTTGACCCGGTCGTGCTGTGCAACCGCTATTCCTCCGATGCTGTACGCTATTTCCTCATGCGCGAAATGCCCTTCGGCTCGGACGGCGAATTCACGCTCAAAGCCATGCTGACGCGCATCAATTCCGACCTTGCGAATGACCTTGGCAACCTCGTCTCCCGCACGGTCGCGATGATTGAGAAGTACTTCGGCGGCACGATTCCCGCCATCGACGCGGTGGATGAAGCTGTTGACAAGCCCATCTGGGACGAGGCGGAGCAGCTCTCCGGCAAGGTGGAGAACTACGTCAACGCCTTCCAGTTCTCCAACGCGCTGGTGGAAACATGGAAGCTCATCAGCGACTGCAACAAGTATATCGACATGACGCAGCCGTGGGTGCTGGGCCGCAGCGAAGAAGGTCAGCCGCGCCTGAAGACGGTGCTGTACACGCTGGCAGAGTGCGTCCGTCGCGTCGCCGTGATGATTGGCTTCGTTATGCCGCGCACGCCGGAACGCATTTTCGAGCAGCTGGGCGTGACCGACGACGCGCTCAAGACGTGGGATTCCGTCTGCAAGCCGTTTGCCGTGCTGCCGGAAGGCCTGACGGTGCATAAGGGGGCGGCGCTGTTCCCGCGTCTGGACATCCAGAAGGAAATCGAACGCGACGCACCCGCCGAAGAGCCGAAGAAGGAAGAAAAGAAGCCTGACGCCAAGCCCGAAAAGAAGGCGGAAAAGAAGCACGAAACGCCTGATTTCCCGGCGGAAATCGCTTTCGATGATTTCTGCAAGTGCAAGATGCAGGTGGCGCGCGTGCTGTCCTGCGAGAAGGTGGAGAAGAGCAACAAACTCCTGCAATTCCGCCTCTCCTTCGGCAAGGACGGCGAACGCACGATTCTCTCCGGCATCGCGAAGTACTACAAGCCCGAAGACCTCGTCGGCAAGCAGGTCGTGGCGGTCGTGAATCTCGCGCCGCGCAAGATTGCGGGCATCGAAAGTCAGGGCATGATTCTCTCCGCTGTCGATGACGAGGATAATCTGCGCCTGATGAGCGTCGGCGAGGGCGTGGAGGACGGTGCAATCATCGGATGATGGCGCTGTTTGACTCTCATTGCCACGTCGATGAGCCGAAATTCGACGACGACCGGGAGGACGTCCTGACCCGCATGGCGGAAGCGGGCGTCACCCGGTACGCCGTGATTGGCTCGGACATGGCGACCTCCCGGCACAGCGCGGATTTCGCAGCGGCACATCCGGGCTGCTATGCCGCCATCGGCATCCATCCGCACGAGGCGAAGGGCTTCGTGGAGGATGATTTGCAGCGCTTGGCGGACTGGTCGAAGGAAGAGAAAGTCGTCGCCATCGGCGAAATCGGGCTGGATTACTACTATGACCTGTCACCGCGCGAAACGCAGATGACGGTCTGCGAGGCGCAGATGGAGCTGGCGTGGGAATTGTCGCTGCCCGTGGCATATCACATCCGCGATGCGCATCAGGACATGCTGGATATCATGAAGCGCCACAAGAAGCATCTGACCGGCGGCATCATCCACTGCTTTTCCGGCAGCTGGGAGATTGCGAAGGAGTACCTGAAACTGGGGTACTTCATCAGCTTTGCGGGGCCTGTGACCTTCAAGAAAGCGCCGAAATTGCAGGAAGCCGCGGTGAATGTGCCGCTTGACCGCATCCTGATTGAGACGGACAGCCCGTACCTTGCGCCCGAACCCGTCCGCGGCCGCCGAAATGAGCCGACGAACGTGCGCTATGTGGCGGAGAAAATTGCCGCGCTGCGCGAAATGCCGCTGGAAGCGTTCGCACAGATCACGATGCAGAACGCGCTGAATGCCTACAGCATTAAGGAATGAGTCCATTTGGCTGCTCCGAGCGAATACGGGGCAGCCTTTTTCTTTCCGCGTCAGGTTGCATCATGCGGGGAATCATGATATAATGGGATGGACTGCTGATGATGGGGAGGTTTGCCCATGCTGGCTTGTGTGTGCCTGAATCCTTCGTTTGACCGCACGGTGTCGCTCTGTTCCTTCACGGTGGGCGATGTGAACCGTGTCCTGTCCGCGCGGCAGGATGTGGGCGGCAAGGGCATCAACGTCGCCATTACTGCGCGCCGGCTGGGTATTGCGTCCTGCGTCCTCGGCTGTGCGGGCAAAAACGGCATTGACGCGGTTCGCCGCAAGCTGGACGGCGAGCAGGTGACGCATGTTTTCCTGCCCGTGGACGGCGACGTGCGCACGAACATGAAGATTGTCCCGCAGGACGGCACGGGCGTGACGGAGCTGAACGAACCCGGCGCGCCGGTCAACGCGGCGAATCAGCGGGCGTTTTCGGACTTGCTGGCGGAAAAGACAGTTGCGGGGCAGTATGTCGTCCTGACAGGGTCGCTGCCGCCGGAATGTCCGCCGGAGTATTACCGCGACCTGATGCTCTCCCTGCCGGAGCGTCTGTTTGTGCTGGATGTGAGCGGCGCGGCGCTGATGGCGGGGCTGGCAGCGCGTCCGTTCCTTGTCAAGCCGAACCGCAGTGAACTGCAAGCCGCCATGAACCGTCCGCTGCCGACGATGGCGGATGTGCATCAGGCAGCGCTGGAACTGCTTGGGATGGGCGCGCAGAATGTGCTCGTGAGCCTCGGCAGCGAGGGTGCATTGTGGGTATCGGAACGCGGCGCCATGGTTGCCCCAGCGATTCCGGTTCGGGTGCAGTCCACCGTTGGCGCGGGCGACGCAATGGTCGGCGGTGTGATGGCTGGCTTGGAGAAAACAGGGGACGTTCGCCGTGCGCTGGCGTATGGCGCGGCGGCGGGCTGTGCGTCGGTAATGACTGAGGGGACGCAGCTGATTCGCCCCGATGATTTTACTGCCCTGCTTCCGCAGGTGCAGATACAGGATGTGTAAGGATGCTGTTTCGCAGAGTGCGTGCTGAGTTTTCCGATGGCGTGATTGACTTGCTGCCCTTGCGGCTCTATCCGCCGGAAAAAGAAATGGGATTCGGCCGCGTGTATGACTATATGATTGTGCCGCACGGGACGCACCGGGAAGTTGGACGCATCTCCCTGCGGATGGGGGAAAGCCCCTGTGTGTACTATTTCGGGCATATTGGCTATCATGTTGACCCGCCGTATCGCGGCAACCACTACGCGCGCCGCGCCTGTGCGCTCTTGCGTCCGCTGATTGCCCTGCATGGCAAAAGCAGCGTCGTCATCACGACCGACCCGGACAACTGGGCGAGCCGCAAGACGTGCCTGGGGCTGGGCTGCACGCTGGAAAGAACCGTGGCCGTGCCGCAGGAAATCCGCGACCGCTGGGAAATCAGCGCCGTCAAGTGCCGATACATTTGGCGAATTGATGGCTGAAAAGGAGATGCGTTTTGTGGAAATGACGCTTCAGGGCGTCCGCGTCCATTATGAAATCAGCGGCCACGGCGAAAGAAAAGTGGTGCTGCTGCATGGCTGGGGCTGCTCGGAAAAGCTGATGGCGGGGATTAGCGATGCGCTCACGCCGGACATGACCGTGCTTCGGGTGGATTTTCCGGCGCATGGCGAAAGCGGATTTCCGCCGCAGCCGTGGGGTGTGCCGGATTTCGCCGCGAATCTGCTGGAACTGCTGACGAAGCTCGACTTCCTGCCGTGCAGCGTGATTGCGCATTCCTTCGGCGGACGCGTGGCGATTGAGCTTGCTGCCGACCATCCGGAGCGTTTTGAGAAGCTGATTCTGACAGGCGCGGCGGGCATACGGCCCAAGCTATCCAGCGAAAAGAGCAAAAAGTCACAGCGGTATCAGCGGCTGAAAAAGCTCGTCGGTGTAGCGAAAAAGACGCACCTCTTCGGCAGCCTGCCGGACAAGTGGCAGGAGAATCTCGTGCAGAAGTACGGCTCGCGGGATTATGCCGCCCTGTCGCCGGAAATGCGCAAGACGTTCGTCAAGGTCGTGGGTTATGACCAGAGTGCGCTGCTTTCGCATATCAAGAACCCGACGCTGCTGATTTGGGGCGACCGCGACACGGAAACGCCGCTGTGGATGGGGCAGCAGATGGAAAAGGAAATTGCCGACAGCGGTTTGGTGGTGCTGGAAGGCGGCACGCATTTCGCATATCTGGAGCAGGCGGCGCGCTTTCAGACGATTGTGCGTCAGTTTCTGCTAAACTGATTTGGATGGGGCAGGAGTGAATCAGGTGATAAACTTACTGAAATGGCTTCCGGCGCTGGCGACTGCCTTGGCGATGCTGCTGGCACAACGGAGCCTGATGCATGATTTCCAGCTGGAAAGCTACCAATTTCCCGGCTATTTCCGGACGCTGCGGCGCAATTGGAAGCGCGCGCTGCTGCCCGGCATCACGCTGGCGGCGTACTTGACGCTGCTGTATTTGGCATACCGGAGCATTGACCGGATGCTGGACATGAGCGTCGGCAAAATTCTGCTGGCGCTGGTGAATGCAGCACTGGCGGTCGCGGGCGGCTGGTGGTGCCGGTCGATTTTCCAGCAGAAGAAGGCGAAAAAGCCGTTTGTCGTCACGATGCGCGTCAAGCGGACGTACATTGTCATGGGCGTTGTCTACACGCTGCTCTGCACGCCGATTGCGCTGCTGACGAAGGTGTACTTCTGCGGGCTGCTGCCGCTGCTGCTGCCGCTCTGGGTGGCGTTGGGCGGATTGCTGGCGTGGCCGATTGAGAAGCTCGTGAGCGAAATGTATTTCCGCGACGCGCAGAAGAAGCTGGCGGCGCGCCCGGACATCATCAAAATCGGCATTACCGGCAGCTACGGCAAGACGAGCGTCAAGTTCATTCTCGGCACGATTTTGCAGGAGAAGTATCAGACGCTGATTACCCCGAGCAGCTTCAATACGCCAATGGGCGTGACGAAAATCATCCGTGAGCGCCTAACGCCTGCGACGCAGGTGTTTGTGGCGGAAATGGGCGCACGGCATGTCGGGGATATCAAGGAACTGTGCCGACTGGTGCATCCGCGTTACGGCGTGCTGACGAGCGTCGGCCCGCAGCATTTGGACACCTTCCATACCTTGGAACGCATCAAAAATACGAAATATGAATTGATGGACGCTGTTCCGGCGGATGGCTGCTGCTTTTTCCCGGATGACGGCGCAATCTGCCGCGAACTCTATGACCGAACGGAGAAAGAAAAGCGCCTCTGCTGCCTGCATTACAGCCCGGACACGGACGTGTGGGCAACGGATGTGACGGTGTCCTCGATGGGCAGCCGATTCGTTCTGCATACGTCTGCGGAGGAAATTGCGTGCGAAACGCGCCTGCTGGGGGAACACAACATCCAGAACATCCTGCTTGCCGCGACGGTTGCGCTCCATCTGGGGCTGACCATGCGGCAAGTAGCACGCGGCATCAGTAAACTGCAGCCGGTGGAGCACCGCTTGCAGCTGATTCCGTCGCCAGGCATCACCATCATTGACGATGCGTTCAATTCCAACCCGAAGGGCGCGGAAGCAGCGGTGAAGGTACTGGGGGCGTTCCAAGCGCGGCGCATCATCATTACCCCCGGTATGGTCGAATTGGGCGGACAGGAAGCGGCGTTCAACCGCGAATTTGGGCGGAAAATCTGCGGCAATGCGGATATCGCCATTCTCGTGGGCAAGAAGCACACACAGCCGATTGCTGAAGGGCTGCTCGCAGCGGGCTTCCCGCAGGGAAATCTGCACGTCGTTGCCAGCCTCGACGAAGCGACGGCGCTCCTGCGGCAGATTGGGCGTCCCGACGACATTGCAATGTTTGAAAACGATCTTCCGGATCACTATTCTGAAACGTAAGGAAGCTCTGCCGAATCAATCAGAGATTCCGTAAAGGCAAGGAGATTTTTGTTATGGCAAAGGTTCAGCTTGGTGTGATTTTCGGTTCCCGCAGCTGTGAGCGCGAGGTGTCCATCATCAGCGCGGTGCAGCTGATGAACCATGTGGACAGCGAGAAGTACGACGTCATCCCGGTGTATATCGGCGAAAACGGCGTCTGGTATACGGGAAATGCGCTCCGCCGCATCGAGACGTACACGCCCTTTGACCCGAACAAAGCGGGCATCGAAGCCGTTGCGCTGGATGTGACGGCGGGTTCGGGCGCGCTGCTGGCGAACCGTCCCGGCAAGGGGCTGTTCGGGCATCCCTCGCAGGTCGTGGTGGCGCGGCTGGAAGTCTGCGTCATCGTTATGCACGGGCTGAACGGCGAGGACGGCACGCTGCAAGGGATGCTGGAACTGGCGAATCTGCCGTATACGTCCACGGGCGTGGCAGGCAGCGCCATCGGCATGGACAAAATCATGATGAAGCAGTTCTTCCGCGGCGCGGGGACGCTGCCGTGTCTGCCGGATTGCTGGTTCACGCGCGCCATGTATCAGCAGGACAAAAACGCCGTGCTGGACAAGGTGGAGAAGGAACTGGGCTATCCTGTGTTCGTCAAGCCCGCGAACCTCGGCTCGTCCATCGGTGTCAGCCGTGCGGATGACCGCGAAGGGCTGACGGACAGCCTTGAACTGGCGTTTGAGTATGACCGCCGCGTGCTGGTTGAGAAGGGGCTGGATCACCCGATTGAGCTGAACTGCTCCGTACTGGGCTACGATGGCGACGTGGAGGCCAGCCCGATTGAGATGCCGCTGTCGGGTCAGCAGTTCCTCGATTTCAAGGAGAAGTATCTTGCCAATGGCGGCTCGAAGGGCATGGCAAGCCTGCACCGTGTGCTGCCCGCGCCGATTGAGGACAGCCTGCGCGATAAGATTCAGGCCATGTCCTGCGATATTTTCCGGATGCTGGACTGTAAGGGCGTTGTGCGCATCGATTACATGTTTGACCGCGCGTCCGAGCAGGTATACATCACTGAAATCAACACGATTCCCGGCTCGCTGGCATTCTACCTGTGGGAGAACAAGGGCGTGAAGTATTCGCAGCTGATTGACCGCATGGTGGACTGCGCGCGCAAGGCGAACGAAGACCGCAACATGCGCAATTATGCTTATTCCTCCGACATTTTGAAGGGTGTTTCGCTCGGCGGCACGAAGGGCGCAAAGGGGAGCAAGGGCAGCAAATTCTAATACTATTTCCTGCATTCGCCTGCGCCATCTGCTTGCGCCTTTTTATCTGAGAAATAGCATCAATCAACACAAATGCAAAATCCATGAAGGAGGGAAAACGCTTGCGATTGGAGGATATCAAGTCGCCGCAGGACATTAAAGGTTTGTCCTATGCGGAGATGAACGATCTTGCCGCGCAGATTCGCACAGAACTGGTCACGACCATTTCCAAGCGCGGCGGGCATTTGGCGAGCAATCTGGGCGTGGTAGAATTAACGATGGCGATTCACCGCGTGTTCAACATGCCGGAGGACAAAATCGTCTTCGATGTGGGGCATCAGAGCTACGTCCATAAGCTGCTGACGGGGCGCTACCGCACGTTCTGCACCCTGCGCTCTTTCGGCGGCATGTCCGGCTTTCCGAAGCGCTCCGAAAGCGAATATGATGTGTTCGAGACAGGTCATGCCTCTACCGCGCTGTCCGCAGCGCTGGGGCTGGCGCGCGCCCGCGATTTGCAGGGGCAGCATCACCATGTGTTGGCGCTGGTGGGCGATGGCGCAATGACCGGCGGCATGTGCTATGAGGCGCTCAACGACGCGGGTGACAGTCATACGCGTATGATTGTCATTCTGAATGACAACGAAATGTCGATTGCGCCGAACGTGGGGGCGCTTTCGCAGCATCTGACGGATTTGCGCGTCTCCAGCGGGTGGACAAGCACGAAGCGGGTCATCCGCAAAGGCTTGTCCTGCCTGCCCGTAGTCGGAAAACCGCTTCAGCACTTTTTATCGTGGGCAAAAAAGAGCGTCAAGTCCATGTTCGTGCGCGAAAATCAAGAGGGATTCTTCAATAGCCTTGGCTTCCATTATTTCGGCCCGATTAACGGGCATGATCTCAAGGCACTGGAGCACACATTGGAGGCCGTCAAACAGTTGGATGAGCCGGTTGTCGTGCATGTGCTCACAAAAAAAGGATATGGATACAGCGCGGCGGAGGACAAGCCGGAGCGCTTCCATGGCACGCCGCCGTTCTATGTGGAAACAGGTACGGCGCGCAAGAAGGGAACGCTGCCGTCCTATGGGCAGGTGATGGCGGAAACGCTGTCCGAAATGGCGAAAACGGATGAAAAAATCGTCGCGATTACCGCCGCTATGCCGTCGGGTACGGGCTTGTCGTACTTTGCGGAGCGTTTTCCGCGCCGCATGATGGACGTCGGCATTGCG
>ULVN01084079.1_pt1 | contig 18957 bp, 18 predicted proteins | sample 1959491 | NCBI WGS metagenome assembly ULVN01 (sample SAMEA4835787, study PRJEB28245) | human gut metagenome | biome: gut microbiome; material: fecal sample | place: Denmark | collected 2008 | reverse complement strand
TTTGGTATATTTTTTAATTATTTGTTATTTTTTTTGTATTTTTGTTATTTTTTTACTTGTTTTTGTTATTTTTAGTTTTTAAAAAAGAAGATTTTATCAAAAATCTTCTTTTCTATCTTTTCATAAATTTATAAATCTTTTGCACTATATTTAATACGCTTTTCTTTAATTACTTTAGCAATTTTTCTCATGTGATTCTTTTCAATATTTGAAATATTCTCTTCTTCTTTAAATACTTTATTAGATAATCTAACATAAGAAATAAAATTACTCGTTTTCTGACCTCTCATTAATCCCTTTTTTGAATATTTCTCATATACTTTATCATAATTAATCCTATTTCCTTTATATGTAATACCATTGCATCTTTCTATTCCATCAATCTTTCTTCTCATTCTATAAATATACTTTCCATATGTTTTTTGACGTATTGAAATAGATTTACCGTCAAAAGAAAATCCAAGATAATCAATTATATTTTTTTCATCTATTATTTCTGGGATAACATAATTTGTGGTATTTTCTACATTATCAGATGAATACAAATATGCTTTAGTCTTATTTTTCTCTATATAAACACCAGGTGTTACATCTATAATACTTATTGCTTCATCATAGAATTTTTTACAAACTTCTATATTTCCACAAGGAAGTACCAATATAAAATCATCACTATACCTTCTATATAGCCCGTTATTACTACTAACTAATTCTTTCATTTTATAATCAAAATCCATCATATAAATATTTGAGAATATTCCACTTAATGATGATCCTTGTGGTATACCAAATTTGTTTTTATTTTTTATTAAATTTTCCTTTTTAAATTTTTTAAATGTTTCAACATCCATCACTGTCTCATGAGAATTTAACTCTCTTATACCTTTATATGTATCACTTAACCCATTTAAAGTTAATATATCTTCTAGTCGACATTTAGAAAATTTAGTCATGCTTTTAAAAACTGCATAAATATCATCTGATAATTTATCTACATTCATTAATTTGCAAAGTTGCTCTTTTAAATAATTATGATCCAAGTTATCGAAAAATCCTTTAAAATCACCAACTATTATATATGCATTTTGAGTCTGTTTTATAAAATCAAAAACTTCTTTAGCAAAATGAATATTAGATTTTCTCTTATTATCCCTATATGCTATTGAAGAATCATCTATATTCAGCTCACAAACATTTTCATTATACATATGATTTAAAATGTATGCATAATATTGATATATGCATCTATCTATATGAGAAGCATAGCATATTGGTCTTTTTTTATCATACTTTCCTTTTTCTTTATTAAATTTATACATCTTTTTCTCATAATAAATAAAAGGATAAAAATTATGTTTTGCAACATTTTCAGGATTTGATATGTATTTATATACTTCTTTTAATCCTAATCTCTTATCAAAGTGAGCATACTTTCTTTTTCCATTATTTTTTATGTTATAAATATTTACTTTCATAAAACTTCTCCTAAAATGCACAATGCCCATTAGTATGGAAGACAGCACTCCTTAACTAATGGGCATATACAAAACTTGGGTTCTTGATTTTTATAATTTTTGCAAATTATAAAATTGTGTATTCGAACTCAGCTGTCTATTATTGCAATCATAGATTATGTTATAATAATCATAGAAAGGAGTTTATTAACAATGAAGATATTGTGTATATCATTTATGTTAACATCGCTCTGCCTATACTTAATGATAGAAATTATCAATAAAGTATTGACAACAATCCATTACCCTTATACCTTTGTATAAAGCAATATTAATATATCACATTTTACATTATTTGTCAAAATAATTTTTAAAATCTATTTATATCTTATATTCCCATAAACTCAAATGTCCTTTTGATTCTATTGGCTTTTCAAATACTTCAACTTCTGATACTTGACATCCATAGTTTTCTTGAAAAGAACTTTTCGTATAAATATCACTATTTTCTTTTAGTAATAATTCTTTGAATTCTAGAGACATTTTTATACAATCTACTAATTTTACTTTTCCTAAGATCTTTCCATATGGTAATTCTTTTGGAAGATATTTTTCTAATCTCTTCATTGCTTCTTTATCAATACCTTTTTCTGCATGTATTAGCAACTCTCCTCTATATTTTGTTTGCCAACTTCTAAATTCAAATCTTTTATCTCCTTACATTATTAAAGTTGCCCAAGGTTGTTTAATTGTTAATACTTTCATATTTAGTGAACTCCATTATCCTATTATTTTCCCATTCTTCATATTTCTTTTTGTATCCTTCTTCTTCACTTGCTAATATTTCTGTGCCATCATCGAAAATAATTAGTATTTTGCTAAAATCATTTCCTCCAAAGTGTAAATAATCATTTCCACCATCAATATGGCAACTTTCACATTTACAAGATACTAAATCATGTGTACTTTTTGATTCAATTATATCCCCACAAATTAAGCATTTAATTTTCATAGTTTTTCACCTAACATTCTATTTTTTATTTTGGTTTATTATATTTACTTCAATAATTCTTCAAAATCTTTCCACTCATCAGTTTTGTTTCTAAAAGAGCTATATACGCCCCTATCATAATAATAAAATTTATCTTTATGTTGTACAACTAAGCCTCCAACAAGATTTTTGCCTTTCTTGTTTTCATCAACTATATACTGTTGTAATGCATTTGATTTTATTTCATTATCATTCTCATTAAATCCTTTTCCAGCTTTTGTATCAAATATTCCTATTCTTCCATCTTTAAATAATATTAGAAAATCTGGTTGAAAAGTAGATCCATCCTCTTTAGCTATTCCAAAATTAGTATTCATATGTTCTGATCCATTTTTCCAGAAATATTCTATAGCATCCTCATGCTTATCCAGGTATTTAATAAAGCTTACTTCTAATTCATCAACCTTTCCATCTTTTGTTTCTATGTATAATGGTTGATGTATTGATAATTTAGACTGAATTTCAACACATGTATTAGGGTTATAGTTTTTATCAAAAGGAATATGCCATTCCTTATTTATTTCATATCCTTCTTTTTGATCAACTTCATATTTATGTATAGGTTTATATGCATCAGTTGCTTTACTAATAATCCTTCCAAATATATCACCATTATTAACTATTAAATTTTGCATTAACAATATACCTTTATTTTGTGGTTTTAATCCCAAATATTTTCCAAAAACATTTATTATTGCTGTTTTAACTGTTGGAATTGATCTTACTGGTGCAAATCCATTTAAATTGTTTTGAATAACTTTTTCAAAATCATATTGTAAGTCACTATCACTCATTATGATATCAACTAATGCTTCTTGGTTATCTATTTCTATTCCTTTATCTACTTTTTCTGATTCTATATGTACATCACTTAAAATTGAATCTTTTTTTCTAAATCCAAAGTCAATTCCTAATTCCTTCATTTTTTCTTTGTTAGATATTATTTCTGGCATAGTTAAATCATCAATTTCTTTTATTTTAAAGTAATCACAAAATTCTCTTTCATATACCTTATAAAATGTACTTGTTATATCACCATAATCCGTTCTTTTCTTATAGTATGACTCTAAGGTTATTATTTTATTCTCTTTCTTTACTTCTTTAATTTCAGTATTTTCTTTTGTACTTTGATTTAAATTATAACCTTTCGCGACTTCTTCATTAACACCTTCAAAATAAGTTTGATCATATTCACTATGTTTTTCTGTATGTTCTTGTAAGTTATTTTCCTTATACATCTCACTTTCAAGTGTTTTAACATGATCTTCTATTATATTTTTATAATCAGTAATAAACCCTATTTGTATAAAAGGATTATCTTTTATATTTTCTTCAATCGGTTTATACTCCTCTTTAACTTTTGAGCTATATGATTTTATAATATTAGGATTATAAACTTCTTTTTTTATTGCAATTGATTGTATATTTGAATATACAAATGCTCTATTCAATATTTCGTCATTATAATGTTTAGCCTCTGGCATTCTTAATATTCTTCCAACTGTTTGAACTTCAAATACTATACTATTTACTTCTCTAAACTTTAACAGTATCTGTGCACGTGGGCAATCCCATCCTGTATCAATTGCCATTTTAAAAATTAAATATTCAACTTTGCTATCAATAGTATTAAGTGTATCAAAACTATCATTAATTTTTTCATCACTTAACCATACTGCTAATTTTCCATTTTCAGTTGTTATTCCTTTTTCACTTAAAAATTTCTCTATTACTTCTTTTTTTTCTTCGCCATAAGATGAATTGGGTATTTGTATTAATGTAAGAGGAGTTATTAACTCCTTGGTTTCATTATTTTTAAACGCATTTTTATATCTTTCTTTTAGTTCTTCCTCTTTATAATATGCAGATTCTAAAACTAAACGTTCAGATGTTTTTTCACTTTCTTCTTTTTCTATAATTTTTGCTATTTTGTCATTAATTATTATTTCTTTTTTTATCATTCCTTCGTTTATTACATCTGTCGGCTCAACTACAACTCTTGCATTCATATTTTCTGCTGTAAATACAGGAGTAGCACTCATTTCTATTGTAAGATCAGGAGAAATAATTTCATCTCTTATTTCCATTGCTCTTTCAGTTGTTGCACTCGAATGGCTTTCGTCAATTATTAATATAATTTTTCTATTTGAATGTGTATTTTTTAATATGGTTGGAAAATTATTTTGTTCCCAGTCCTTCATTAATGTATTTTTAAACTCATTAGTTTTTCTATCTTTTGTTCTTATTTTCTCCCAATTAACAAATACAATTTCATTTTGATTTATGATATCTCTAGATCCAAAAAATTCATCTTCCAATAAGCTGCATTCTATACTATCTCCAATTTCTTTTTTTACACTTTTATAACTTTGAACCTGCAAGTCGCCCTTACCAATACTAATCCATAAGAAACATAAATCTTCTGTAGATTTTTCTGTCAACTCAAGAATATATCTAGACATAGTAATCGTTTTTCCACTTCCAGTTGGTGATTGAAATACTATTGTTTCATTCTTTGGAGTATTTAAATATAAATTAGTAAATACCATTAATTGATTTATTGCTTCTAATTGATAATTTTTTAATTCTTTCATTCTATATCTCCTTACTCATCTTAGCTAATTTTTTGTATAAATCATATATTCTTTGAGGTATTGCTTCAATGGTATAATTTTTCATTTCTTTTAATCTTGGCTCGTCAATCTTGTTTCCTAATGTAAATATATATAAAATTTTTTCTTCATTTATTTTTTTTACCTTTTCAATAAACTCATCATATCTATTGCCAATCGTATCAAAGTACACACAAGTATACTTATTTTCCTCATTGTTAGAATATATTGTATATTCTTCTGTTTTTTCTATTTCTTTATATGTATCTTCTTTTATACATAACATTGGAATACACTTCTCTGTTAAATCATAGTATATTTGATCTCTTGTAACATTATTTTCTACAAATTCTGTATTATAATATCTCAATGTCCCTTTCAATCCAGGTTTCCCTTTATACCCTTCTATTACATTTTTCATTCTAGGATATGTAACCGATGTACATATCCCATTTTCGTTAGTATACTGTTTCCAACTTTCGTTTGGCTTTTCTTTTATATGTTCAAATTCTTTTTCTGTTAATTTGTTTGCTTTTATATATGCTTTTTGCATTTTATTAGATACTTCATTATTAGTGCAGAGAATAAATTTTCTTTTTCCTTTATCTTCTTCATTTAGTTTCATTACTGCATGTCCTGTACTTCCAGAACCCGCAAAAAAATCTAATATAACTGCATTCTTAGATGGGTGGTAATTTATTAATTCTTTTAACATTTTTATTGGTTTCTTTCCACTATTAAAAGCTATTCCACCCTCTTGCCTAATATTTCCAAAATCAGCACTATAATCATAAAAGTTTGATATTGGTCTTGTTTTTTCTGAATCACCACATTCGTTTATTTCTTCTATTCTTTCTAATGGTACTCCACTATAAAACTTACCTCTGATTGCATCCATTTTCTTAGGACCTGTAACATATCTATATCCAAGCCCATCTTCTCCCATGTTGTCTATTTTATATAAAACATTTAAACCATCTTCTTCTTTTCTTTGAATTAAGTATTTGGATAAGAATTCAGCAGCAGTTCCTGATTGCCTTACAATACTTCCAGATGCCCATGTTTCTTTTAATAAACCAATTCTTCCTTCCTCTTTTTCAATTTTCCATTCTCCATCTTTAAATATAGTAACCTTTTTATTTCCTATATTTATTGTTTTGCCTTTAGATAATTCCGTTATTTTATAGCAGAATTTTGATAAGTCATATTTTTCAGATGGTTTATTTGCTTTAAACTTGTTCTTGTTTTTGGCATATATCAAAACATATTCCATTACAGGTTGAAAATCATTGTCTTCATTTAAACTTTTGTTATTATATCTTACCTGTATATGATGAGTCGATAATCTATTTTTCTCTCCGAATATTCTATCACATAATAATTTTAATTGAGAGAATTCGTTATCATCAATTGAAATAAAAATAATTCCATCTTCTTTTAACAGATCTCTTGCAATTCGTAATCTCTTTTGCATAAAATTTAACCATTTTGAATGCCTATAACCATCTTCAGTATCGATATAATTATCATTATACACAAAATCTTCATTTCCTGTATTATATGGTGGGTCAATATAAATAATATCTATTGCTTCTCTATGCGTATAATTCAACACACTTAAAGAATGGAAATTATCTCCTTCTATTAGTATATTATTTTCTTTTCCTCTTTCAATTCTCTTAGATTCATCCTCTTTTAAAACAGGAATATACTTATTGCATTCTTCAACTATCTTTTCTGGCTCTTTTTCTTTATCCCATATCAAGCCATATTTTCCATTATTAGATTCATTTATGTTTTTTATATATTTTATTAAATCTTCCTTAGACATCGATTCTAAATCCATCATTTACCCCCAATAATCATTTATAGTAACTCTATTATATTTTATATCACAAAATGACATTTTTCTCAACAGGTACTTCTAAATATTTACAATTAATTTCTTCCAAAGAAAATATCATAAGGATAACCAGCTTTAATATATTTTTCAGTTAACTCCATCTTATATTTTTCTAGCAATTCCAAATATTTTTGTTTAAAAACATTTTTGCAAATCCACTCAACACCTTTACTAGAAATAAGAACTTTGCCATCAACTAAAAATTTATATTGCTCAAATCCATTATCACACATTTTTTTAATAGCTTTTCTAACAGTATTTTCTTTCCTATTGAAGTAATCGCATAACTGTTTTATATCCATGTCTTCATTCCACCAATTCTCATAATGTTCTACTTTTAACAATTCTTCATACTGTCCAATTCTATCTTCAAAAAAATCCACATCAGCATCTGTTAGTGATTTTTCTTTTTGAAAATACACTTGATTTAACCATGCATATCCTCCTGCTAAAATAAAATATTTCCTACTTTTTACTTTCTCACTCCTCCATCTACAAGTTGGATGTTTTTTTAGCATAACTTCTATAGCTTTTCTTAAATCTTTATGTGTTATTTCTTTTCCATATTTAGTAGTAACACCTAGTAATTGAAATCTCTCTAAGATTTTATTATATGATAAGAAAATACTATCTAAAACTTGCTCTGAATCCATTTTCATTTTTCATCACTCCTACTTTTTTAATTTTATTAATGCTAGTCTACGTAGCATTGATAGTTAGCAAAATTTATTTTGCTCCGAATAATAAGGCATTTTTTAATGCCCAATATTCGCCAGCATGGTGTTTTGACACCCTTTTTGCTGTTTAGGGCAACATGCCCTAATACCCTTTTTGGCTCTCCGAGTGATACTTTTGATATAAATTTTTTCAAAATATTTTCAAAAAAGTTCAAATTTCTAAAATAAAAACTTGAACTTTTTTGCTTTACTTTTGTTTAAAAATATATTATAATATTTTTAGATTTTGGATTAAGTTAGCATTTAGTTTTATCGCTTTTGCTAGCTTTTTCTTTTTCATTTATATCATTTTTTATGAGTGAAATTCCATAACACATTTTGTATAAAATTTGTATGAATTCTTCTGCTAATTTCCTATTTTCAATAGCAATTTTCTCCAACAATTCTTCTCTTGTATATCTAGTCGTAATCACTATTGGTAACTCGTTTTCATATCTATTGTTAATAATTCTATACAACTTTTCTAAAGCCCATTTAGTTATTGTTTCACTCCCAAAATCATCGATAATTAACATATCAACATTAGAATAAAGTTCCATAATTTCTGACTCTGTCGTAACAGTTTTATTAAAAGATCCTTTTATTCTATCTGTTATAGAACTAGTCCTTTCCAATAATGCAATTTTTTTATTTCTAATAATCTCATTAGCGATACTTGCTACTAAATGAGTGTTTTCATGTCCTATACTTCCATATATAATAATTCCATCTTTAACTTTGTTTTCTGTGCATAAATGTGTATATTTTATTATTGTTGTTAATGCTTCTTGGTTATCTTCATTAATATTAAAGTTTACAAAATCACAATATTTCAGTTTTCTTTTTATACAACCATCCTTATATATTTTATTTATTATTTCTCTATACTTTCTTTGTTTTTCTTTTTCATTTTGCTTTGAATCATATTGTTTCCAAAATGCAATTGCTTCACTACAATCACACCTTTCATATTCTACCATATCGTGATTAACATTTGCATAAAGATAACTTAATCCTACTGGCTTTAATTTTTTATTGCAAAATCCACATTTTGCACCTTCATTAGTGATAACTTTAAAATTCACATTTTCTAAATCCACTTCTATTCTCATCTCCTTCTTTATCTAATATATTTTTAATCTTATTTTCTTCTTGTGCGTTATCCAACGTTATTGTAACGTTACTTTCTTCTTTTTCACTTTTCAACTTTTCACGATATTTTTGTTGTCTAATTCTATTTTGTTCTTTATATTTTTCATATGGCTCAATGCTTTGATACTTGTCCCAATTTTTAATTTTATATGCTTCATCTTCTACAATTAACATATTTAATTCTAGAAATTTCTGAATAATTTTTTCAATTTTTTTCTTAGATTTTCCCATAATCTTTGAAAAATTTTCTATTGTCATTGGTTTATTATTGCTTATTACTAATTTTCCATTTCTATTGCATTCTACAGCAATAATTAATAATTGAATCCATACTCTAAAATATATATCTCCATTTGGCTCTCTTAACAGTATTTGAATTTTCCTATTTGAAAATATTTTTAATTCTATTTTCAACCATTGTAAACTATACATATCCTCCTTTCCTCGCTTTCTTTGTAATCTAACTTATAGATTTTTGTTCCATATTTTTTAAATATTCATCTAGCGCTTGTACTCTAAATAAATACTTTCCACCAACTTTAGAGCATGGTATTTGCTTTTTTCTTACTAATTGATTTATCAGCCAGTAAGATACACCTAAATACTCTGCTGCTTCTTTCATTGTTAGTGTTGTCCTTTGAATTTTTGGTAATTCCATAATATCACCTCCTGTTTTTTTGAAATTTAGTATTGACTTTTGTTAACATTTGTATTATATTGTCAATAGTTAACTTTGTAAATACTTTTTGGATTATTTTGATAGCAGGTTAACTTTAAGTGAATTTATAAACTGTTAACGGAGGAATTATGAATAAAATAAAATATGATGAACCTATAAATATCTTTGTTTCAACAAATGAAGAATTTACCCATAAGGCATTTTTATACGGAAAAACAAAATCATCAAAACCTAAGTATTATGATTTAAAAGATGGAGATACTGGCTATTTTACTATTGATACTATAACTAATATACAACCACTTTGTAGCCAATTCATCTTTTTCTTAAATTGTGATTTTGATAATTTTAATGAATGTTTTATGTGGTTTACTAAGTTTTTCACTTCATACATAATATATATTGGAGAAGAAGATATAAATAAATTTGAAATTAATAAATTTTATTCTTTTAGTAAAGTAAAAAATTTATTTAAAAAATATTATGAAGAAATAAAAAAAGACTCAAAACATGGTCAAGAAATATTATCAAAATTTGTTGATTATATTTTTAACCTTAATAACATTAAAGAAGTAAATGATTTTAGTACAAAAATAAGATTTTATATTTATTATAATTCTCATTTTAAGGAACTTAATAGATTTATAAATAATCATTTTTCTATGCCACAAGGCTTTTCTTTTAGAACTATTTCTGATATTAAAAAAAATACAGAAAAAGATTTAATAAAATTCTTTAAGTCTGCACCATCTTATGAAGTGGAACCAGATTATAGCTCTAGTAACGGAAATATTTATGGGATTTTATATGTTACATTATTTCAATTTGTACTTAATAATAAATATCTTATTAAGAAATGTAAAAATTGTGGTAAATACTTTATAACAGACAATCCTCGCATTAATTATTGTAACAATTTATTCAAAGGGAAACAAACTTGTAGAGATATTGGAAATCAGATTGCTCAAAGAATTAAACAAGAAAATGAAATTGTTTATGGTAAATATCGTAAGATTTATGCAAAAAAAGCAATGCTAGTAAAGCGTAATCCTGATATAGAAGTTTATAAGATTGATTATGAAAATTGGAAAAAAGAAGCTAAAAAATTTATGGATGCCATTAGATTTGAGAAGAAAACTTATAAAGAATTTGATAAATGGTTGTATGAAAATAAATAAAAAAGTTACACATTTAAATGTGTAATTTTTTTATTTTATCTAATCTAATTCAAACAGAAATTATTAAATCTTTTACCAAATTCACTTACTGTTAATCTCATGGGCATTCCAGCTTGACTCCCTCCAAGAGTAATAGAGTTTAATGTTGCTATTACTAAACCATCATTTTCTAGTTGTAATATAGAACTTTTTATTAAAGATATATCAGTACCAGGCTTTGAAATATTTGCATCTATAACATCAGGTGTTCTCAATATGAATTGAAATATTTCTATTTGTAATGGTGTAATTCTTGATAAAACTTCCAAAAATAATTTTCTTTCTTCATAATTTCCATTTGTAGGTGTTTTTAAAATATTTTTAAAATATTCTTTGTATAAATTTCTCTTTGATTCTATTCTCTCATTTTCTATTTTGTCTGTTAATTCATCTATTAACGACATAAGTTCTTCACTATTATGCTCTTCAATTCTAGGAAGTTGACAATTTTGTAATTCATTTGCTACTTCTTTTAATGTTTGCTCAACTCTTTGAAAACGTTGTTCTTGCTTGTAGCCGAAATAAAGAGTTGCAAGTGGTCCTCCAACATAAGGAATTGCTTGTAATCCAGCATTAACAACTAACTCAAATTTATCTTTTGGTTTAATTTTTATTTCATCCATAATAGAACCTCCTATCTTAACTAACAATTATTAATATTTTTACATATTGTTAAGCAATGTTAATATTGCAAAGCTTAAATTTAAAAATAATGCTTTGATAAAAATTGATTATATTTTTTTATAAAGTCTTCTTTATTAGAAATATTTGAATATAATCCCAACTTTTCGATAATTCTATAGATTGGAAACCTCTCAATTTGTTTGCTTGCATAGTATATTTGATATGTATACCTACCCAATGGCCCCCAAACCTGACTTTCATCTTCACTATAATTCTTTATTGCATAAAAAAAACTAATCAATATTTCTGTTGATATAAATAGTTCAGGATAGTCATCACCTACATATATAAAATCATCTATTAATGGCTGCAATTCTTTATACAAGTATTCAGCTAACGGGTATTTATAATTATTCTCTGGGAAGAAAACATTATACTCACTAGCAAGTTCTTGCATATTATTACATACATTAATTAGTAAATTTTTTTCATCATAATAACTTCCTACATTAACAGTCTTAAGTATTTCTAATTCCAAAACATCCTTTAATACTTTATAATTCTTTGATTCTAGTCCACTAATTATAACAACATAGTACATTAGATATAATGGATAATATAATAGATATATACTTTTATCCCTAGGCATTATTCTGGACATTATTTTCAATATTAAGTTTGAATATAATTCTCCCCCATAATAAGTTAAAAGTATTGCAATCTTTAATAATATTTCTACATTTTTTTTATATAACTCAACTGTTTTTGCAAAACTTTCATCACTATCAATATCATAATTATCTTTATATACAGATGTTTTTGATAAATACATTTTCAATTGGTTATTAACTATATCTGTAATCTTTATGTAATTTTTATTGTCTGACAAGAGAGATTTAATTTCATCAATTAATTTATCCTCTTCTAATATCCTATGTTCTCTTGTTTCATTATCTATTTCAACTAAAAAATCATTATCTTTTGTTGCTTCGGGAACTTTTGAAAAAATTTCATCATAATTAAATATAAAATCTCCTTCACCCAATATAGTTCCATATCCTGGAGTTTGCCTTGAATTAGGATCATTGGCAACTTTATTATATACATAATTCATCACCGAACTTGCACATATAACACCTTGCTCTGTTTTAGCTTCGCCATTTAATGCTTTTAATAAATATCCCGTAAAAATAGAGTTATTGGTTTGGGCTCCAGAATCTTTTACCGTTTGATCTGCTTTCCCAGCGGTTAAAACTTGTCTTGCTTGCCTTCTGACCATATCTTTTAAAAACCTCTTCGAAGGATTACCTCTTAACAAGGCTAAACCACTATAACACGCATCCATTATAAAAAATATATGTTTAGCTTTTATAAGTTCCGAATCACTTATTAATCTATCCCAACTTATTAATGTGTTCATTTTTGTTTCTGTTCCATCACAAGGAACTAAAAAACCTTTATCCTTATGAATTGAAGGATATGTTGATCCATGTCCGGCAAAAAATACAATAACAGAATCATTAGTAGCAGTATCTTTTATTAGATTATAATATTCATCCATAATATTATCATGAGTTGCTTGTTCATCGATTAAGATTTTTATGTTTTCTTCTTTATATTTAAAATTATTAATAAGAACATCTTTTATTGCTTTAGCATCATTTACCGCATATTCTAAATTAGGTAAATTATTATATTTATTTATACCAATTATTAACGCAAAATGTTCATCATAACTATCTTTTAATATGCTCGCCATAAATTTTCTCCTATATTTTTTGTTATATTATATCTCATTTTATTCAAATAATCCAGTAATTTCCAAATATTCATCATTTTTCGCAATATGTGATTTTGTTTATTTATAAATTTTTTAAGTTTATTTTTGAAATCTATTGCAATTTGTTAACTAATATATACATACTCCTCCCACCCATAGGTATGCGCGAAAGGAGGTGAAAAGAGTAATGGCTGGGAGTATAGAAAAAAGAGGTAAAAGTAGTTACAGGCTAATAGTATCTGAAGGATATGACTTACACGGAAAACCATTAATACATAAAAAAACAGTACATGGAACAAAGAAAGAAGCTGAAGTAGAACTTGCTAAATTTGTTACTGAAGTACAAAATGGTTTAGTTATAGATGGTAAAGCCTTGAGATTTTCTGAATTCGTTGAAATATGGAAAAGAGATTATGGTTCAAAAGAACTAGCTCCATCAACATATAAACGATATTGTAGAATGTTAGAAACAAGACTTCTACCATACTTCGGACGTTTTTACATTAATAAAATTAAACCAACTGACATTATGAAATTCTATGATTTACTTGAAAAAGATACTCAATTAGTTAGAAAACAAGGCAACAACGGTGCAAAAACTAAGAAACCTTTATCTGGTAAAACTATTTTAGAACATCACAGATTATTAAGAGCAATGTTACACAAAGCAGTTTATTGGCAATTAATAATTACAAATCCTGCAGAACGTGTACAACCACCTAAAGCAAGAAAACCAAAAAGAAAATCTTATGATGATGAGCAAACTAAAATCTTGTTAGAAAATTTAGAGCAATTATCTATAGAAGATACTAAATATAAAGTTGCAATCATCTTAACAGTTTTTACTGGTGTTCGTTTAGGTGAATTGATGGGACTTGAATGGCAAGACATTGATTTTAAAAACGGAATAATCTGTATAAATCGTTCTAGTCAGTATTTAGCTGATTTAGGAGTTTTTACAAAAGTACCTAAAACAGAAAGTTCTATAAGAGAGATTGCAATACCCGAATTTATCATTTCTCTGCTTGAGGAATATAAGTTATGGTATGAAGATCAAAAATTGTTTTACGGCGAATTATGGACTGATTCAGATAGGTTATTTGTACAAGTTGATGGCAAGCCTATGCATCCATCAACCATCAGTAAATGGTTTGTAAAATTTGTTGCACAAATTGGCTTACCTGTAATTAATTTTCACGGATTAAGACACACTAATGCAAGTTTACTAGTTGCACAAAATATTGACATAGCAGTTATTTCTGCAAGATTAGGTCATGCACAAATAAGTACAACGCTTGACTTTTATGTGCATCCACTACTATCTCATAACAGAAAAGCTGGATATGCATTAGAAAATTTACTATTGCCAACAAGGTCTTAATTTAAACTTTTTTCTAATTTTCACATAAGGCTAAAAAGCCGTTACAGTTTTCACGATATAAAAATAAAAGGCAACTAAATATATTTTTAGATTTCCCATTGTCTTTTATTATTTTGAAAAATTTAGATAAAATTTTAATGATTTTTTATTAGAATTTAAGTAGTTTGAGGAGATTATCTTTCCCAACTTTTCCCCAATTTGACATAAATGTGCCTGTTTTTAGCATTATTGTTAACTAATTGGAGAATATAAAAAATCGCTACAACTTAGATAGCTGTAACGATATAAGTTTGGTTGCGGGGGTAAGACTCGAACTTACGACCTTCGGGTTATGAGCCCGACGAGCTGCCAACTGCTCCACCCCGCGATATTCAATTTTTACTACTGTATTAGTATACTCTTCTTTTGCGTATTTGTCAACACTTTCGTAAAAATATGTGTCTACTTTATACATTTTATGCCATTATTCAAAAAATATTCATCTTTTTAAAATTAAGAATGCTGGTCTGGAACTCCAGACCAGCAAGCACACTTAGCTAATTCTAACTTCCCATTCTTTTTCATTATCATCAGTTTTTCTGAAGCCATTTCTAACAGCAGCCGCCATAAACTGGGGCTTATCATTAGTGGCATACATACGAACCCTTTTTACTTCAGGTTCATTTTCTCTCACATAATTGATAAATTCTTCTACAGCCTCTGTAGCAAATGGGCTATTATCCTCATACCAAGGGAACAGCCAAATGTCTGTTGAAAGTATATTTGCAAGTTCATAGAACTGAATTACTCCCAACATGTTTCCAGACATTTTATCTGCAATTATCAAGGTGTATTCATTATCCACTTCCTGAATCATATCGTTAATACTTGCATCTTTTATTTTTGCCGGTCCGAATGGTATTTTGTGTGCTATACACCTACCAATTGTTACTTTGTCCCGTTCTTTAAACTTCCTGAGATAAAGATGGTTAGGGTGTTTTTGATTGTACATAAAAAAGCCTCCTTTTTTAGTGTACATAAAGTATAGCACACATTCTAAGTAAAAGCAAATTTTAGCTGTTTATTGTTGGTATTCTTAATGTTTCTCCAACATAAATTAAGTTTGGATTTGCTATGTCATTTAATTCTACAATACTTTTTATAGTTACTCCGATATTCTCTAGCTATTTGTGTTAAAGTATTTCCTCTTCTTACTATATACAATCTATGACTAGTATCATGTATTTTGTAATCACTTAACATAGGAACTCTTAATTCTTGACCTACATAAATTAAGTTTGGATTTGCTATGCTATTTATTCTTGCCAAATATTGATATGAAGTATTGTATTTAATTGCAATACCACTTAACGTTTCTCCCCTGCTAACCCTAATATATTTAAATTCTTGATTTTTATCTGTTACTGTATCTTTTGGAATTTGTGACACATTATTTAAAAATACTCCATTTGTAAAATAATCTCTATCTACATTTCCATCTATTCCATTTACTCTACCTCTATCTGAATATTGAAAACCTACCCAAAATTTCCATTTACCATTACTTTCTGGTTCTTCTACAAAATAATCTGCAACCCAAATAGGATAATCTTCTGCTAGTTCTTTACTAAATACTGTTCTTGCATTATATGCATCACTATAAATTACGCATTCTTTACCACTTAATTTTTCTACCGCTTCTAAAAATACTCTTGAAATTTCGTTTATAGTACTAACATCTAAGCCATCAAACACTTCAAAATCCATTGCTAATCTACAATCTGGTTCTAAACCTTTTATATTGCTAACAAAAAATTCCGCTTCTTCTTTTGCTTCTGCCACATTTGTTGCTGTTAGAAAGTGATAAAAACCAGTTCTTAATCCATTTGCTTTTGCCTTTTCGTAATTCTCTCTAAAATATGGATCAACATAGCCTCTTCCTTCACTTGCTCTAATATATACTACTTCAATCCCGGATCTTGCAACTTCTCCAAAGTCTATATTCCCTTGCCACTCACTTACATCTATTCCGTTATATAGCTTTTCTGATGATTGTGAAAAAGCAAATGTCTGAGTGCTAATTGCTACAATTATTGCCACTAGCAATATACTTAAAAAAATCTTTCTCATAAATACCTCCTCTTAAAATTTTATGACTAATATATTTGTTTATTACTCTAAAATATGGTAATATAGTTATTGGTGATAAATATGAAATTTTTAAATGAAATATTGGATTTTTTTAAAAATCTTACTATTGAAAATGCAGTAGATATTGGAATAGGACTAGCGATTATTGTAATTTTTAAAATAATAAGCTCGCCTATTGCATATATGATAGTAAAGATGTTTAAATTTAAAGTTAAAGATAAAAATAAAATTAAAAATAATGGATTTTATAAACCATTAAAATCATTCTTTGTTATTCTTGGAATATACATTGGATTTATGGTTTTAAAATTACCAGCAGATATCTTTGCTGTTATAACTAAAATATTTAAAATATGTGTTATATTACTTGCTACAAAAGGGTTCTCTAATTTATTTGATTCAAATTCTGAATCATTTGCTAAATTACGTGAAAAACTTAACTTTGATGGAAATGACACAACAATTAACTTTTTTAGTAAAGTAGCTAAGGCATTAATTTATATAATAGCCGGATTTATTTTAATTACTGAACTTGGTTATAACTTAGGTGGTTTAGCAACAGGTCTTGGAATTAGTAGTGTTGTAATCGCACTTGCTGCCCAAGATATTGCCAAAAGCTTTTTAGCAGGTATTTCTATAATATCTGATAGACCTTTTGAAATAGGTGATTATATTACTGTTGGTGATCTTTCTGGAACTGTAGAAGATATTACATTTAGGACAACAAGAATAAGAAATGCTGATGATCAAGTTATAGTTCTTCCAAACAGTGTTTTAACAGATAATAATATTATAAATTCATCAAAAAGAGATTGTAGAAGATTCCGTATTGTACTTACACTTGAATTGGATACTCCTTTAGAAAAAGTAACTCAATTAACAGAAAATATAAAATTAGCTTTAACAACTCACCCACAAGTTATTAATGAAACTGTAAAAGTATTTTTTGAAACAATTTCTGCTGACGGAATTGATTTATCAATTGACTTAAAAACTAGTGCTTTAGAATACGTTGATTATTTAAAATTCAAAGAAGAAATAAATTACACTTTATTAGATATGGTAAATCAAGCAAAAATAGGCCTTGCATATCCATCACAATCAATTTATTTAAAGAAGGACTAAAAAATGTTAAATAGTTGTACTCTATGCCCACATAATTGTAAAGTTAATAGATTAGAAGGAAAAAAAGGTAGATGTAAGTGTGATAATACATTAAAGATTGCACTTGCATCTTTGCATATGTTTGAAGAACCCTGTATTAGTGGAACAAACGGCTCTGGAACAGTGTTTTTTACTAATTGCAATTTGAATTGTATATATTGCCAAAACTATGAGATTAGCCAAGAACGGAAAAGGTAAAGAAATTACTGTACAAAATCTTTCTGATATTTTTGTTAAACAACAAGAAAAAGGTGCTCACAATATAAATTTAGTAACACCTACAATGTATGTGTACCAAATAATTGAAGCAATTAAACTTGCAAGAAAAACTGGGTTAAAAATTCCAATTATATATAATTCTAATGGATACGAAAATGTAGAAACAATAAAAATGTTAAATGGCTATATTGATGTTTATTTACCTGATTTAAAATATTACACAAATGAATTGTCTAAAAAGTATTCTAATGTGGATAATTATTTTGAAGTTGCAACAAACGCTATAAAAGAAATGTACTCACAAGTTGGAAATGCTGTTTTTGATGATAATGGAATTATTCAAAAAGGAGTTATTATTCGTCATTTAGTTCTTCCAAATCATATTCAAAATACAAAAAATATTTTAAAATGGATTAATGAAAATTTGCCAAAAGATATATATGTAAGTGTAATGGCTCAATATTTTCCAACTTATAAAGCAAAAAATGATTCTTTAATAAACAGAAAATTAAATAAAAAAGAATATAAGGAAGTTTTAAACTACTTATATTCTCTGGATTTACAAAATGGGTATATTCAAGAATTGGGAAACCATGAAGAAGAATATGTTCCAGATTTTAATTTAACTTTCTAATTCTTGCTTCATTTTTAAATACACATCATTTTTTAATTTTTCTGTGGCTTGCTTTTTATCTAGATTTTGGTCTGGATAAATTGCTGGCAATACGTAAAGCTCTATAAAGGGCTTCTTTTTTATATATTTTCTTATTCCATATGGTTTAACAAATTTATATACCATTGGTACAATTGGAACATTATTTTCTACGGCTAATTTAAATGCTCCATTTTTAAATTTTCTTAGTTTTTTGTAATAT
>ULVN01014829.1_pt1 | contig 18962 bp, 19 predicted proteins | sample 1959491 | NCBI WGS metagenome assembly ULVN01 (sample SAMEA4835787, study PRJEB28245) | human gut metagenome | biome: gut microbiome; material: fecal sample | place: Denmark | collected 2008 | reverse complement strand
GAAATGATTGCAGAGGTTAAGGCGCAAATCAAGGCGGAAAAAGAACGGCTCAAGGCAGAGCAAGAGGCCTGACCAAACGGCACGGATTTTTCTGTGCCGTTTGTACTTGCTATGTGATTTCAAATGTATGCAATAATTTGTATAAATGATTGAATAATGGAGAGATGTGTGTTATAATGTCGACAAGCGTATGGCAAGATTTTTGGCTTGTGTTTCGCAAGCGTTGACTAAAATGGTGGGAGCATTTGCGTCTTTCCATGCTTCGTCGCCTCTTTAATCTCTGTAAATTTCGCATAATGAGTTGCCATACGCTGCTTTTTTTAGGAGATGTCATGTATGACTTTTGAATATGTATGTACCAGAAACGATCTGGCGGATTTATTGGAAATTCCTCATGGCAAGCTGACTCACGTTTTATATGTTGCCAAAGTCGATAGTTTTTATAAAATATTTGAGATCCCTAAAAAATCTGGGGGAACAAGAAAAATCTGTGCCCCGACTGGAGATCTTAAGCAAATCCAGGAAAAACTTTATAGCATTCTTTTACACCATCAACAATTCTTGCGCAAGCAAAACAATATACGCACTAATATTTCACACGCTTTCGAAAAAGGGAAAAGTATCATTACGAACGGCGAGGTGCATAGAAATAAGCGCATAGTGGTAAATATTGACCTGCAAGATTTTTTTGATAGTTTTCATTTCGGTAGGGTTTGTGGTTTCTTTGAGAAAAACCGCGATTTTGCCCTTCCACACGAGTTGGCTATTGTTATGGCACAGCTAACATGCTATCAAGGTAAACTTCCACAAGGTGCGCCAACTTCGCCTATTATTACAAACTATATCTGTCAAACCTTCGATATGAGGATTATAAGAATTGCAAAAAAATATCATTTGGATTATACCCGATATGCTGATGATTTGAGTTTTTCTACTAATGATAAGAAATTCATTGAACAATGGGAACCTTTCTATAACGAATTAACTCATGAAGTTGAGCGGGCTGGATTTAAAGTCAATACCAAGAAAACAAGCGTTCAATATAGGGATTCACGCCAAACGGTAACGGGGCTAGTAATAAACAAAAAACTCAGTGTTGATCATAGGTATTACAAACAAGTGAGAGCAATGGCTGATTCACTCTATAAAACTGGACGTTTTGACAATAATGGTGTCGAAGAAACAATTAGTCAGTTAGAAGGAAAATTTGCTTTTATCGATCAATTGGACAAATACAATAACATTAAAGATGTTAGTCAACAGCATTCTGTGTTTTGTCTTAACGGACGAGAAAAACAGTATCAAAAATTTTTGTTTTATAGGTATTTTTTTGCACATGAAAAACCAGTAATTGTTACTGAGGGAAAGACCGATATTAAATATATAAAGGCAGCTTTAAAGAACCTTTATACAGAATATCCTGAACTCATCAAAAAAACACCAGAGGGGCACTTTGAGTTCAAAGTGTCCTTTTTAAAGAGGTCAAAGAGGTTCAAATACTTTTTCCATATGAGCCAAGATGGTGCTGATGCCATGAAAAATTTGTACAACTTTTTTTCGGACAAGAATCCAAAGTATACAAATTATTTCAAAGTTTTTAGCGGATGCTCTGATAAGAACTTGTGTAATCCTGTAATTTTGATTTTTGACAATGAGTTGTCTAATAAGTGCAAACCATTACACTCGTTTGTTTCTCACATTGAATTATCATCTTCTGATAAAGATAAACTCAAAGAAGATCTTTGCATGAAAATAATTGATGAGGGCAATTTGTTCTTAGTGACAAATCAATTAGTAGACGGAAAAGCAGAATGTGAAATAGAGGATTTATTCGATGAAACTACAAGAAACCATGTTATTGCCGGAAAAACATTCTCACTCAATGACAAAGCGGATAAGGAAAAGCACTATGGGAAAGAAATATTCGCCAATTTCATTCAGTCAAATTACAAAAGTATTAATTTTGATAACTTTAGACCGATGCTTAATAACATCGTAAAAGTAATTGCTGAATTCGCTGGTACAGAAGGATAATATTTGACCCACAGTAAACAAAGAAAAAGGCTCTGGAATCAAGCAATTCCAGAGCCTTTTTGGTCGGAGTGGCGAGGCTCAAACTCGCGGCCTCCGCATCCCAAATGCGGCGCGCTATCAACTGCGCTACACCCCGATAGTTATTAAATTGTGGTCGTGTAAGTGGTCAAATCTGTGGTCAAACACATTTTTGACTGCTTTTTTTCATTTTCCGAACCGCCCTAAATACGCACGGTTGAAGGGTTTTCGGCGGTTTTCGCTTTCGTGCGGTGCGAACACCGTCTATGCTCCCAAACCACCCGCGCTCCCAGCTGCGCCACACCCGGATTTATTAAGTTTTTTGTGATTTCGGTATCTGTGGGATACTATGTGGTCGTTGCCGATGTAATCAGGACGGCAAGTTTACCTATCTATTTTAAGATATTTGCCCGACAAAGTCAACACCGATTTTTGATATTTTGAAATATTGGGCGTGGGGTATGGAAATCCGCGTGAGCAGGTGCTATAATTAGCTCGGATAATTTCAGCGCGGGAGCGTGAAAAAATGGACACAAGGGAATTTTGGATAGACAACATGCTTAGGATAGCCGAGCCTGTGCTTCGCTCGCTGGCGGGCGGTACTTTGAGGCGCGACATGCCGCTAAAGTGCCCGCCGTCGATGACCGACTGCGCCGAGCACACCTATCTTGAGGCGCTCGGGCGCACCTTGATGGGCGTTGCGCCGTGGCTTGAGCACACCGCGGAGGACGAGCGCGAGGAGCGGCTGCGGGCGGAATACGCCGAGCTTGCCCGCGCGGCGATAGCCAACGCCGTTGACCCCGAATCGCCCGACAGGATGAATTTCTCCGTCGGCGGTCAGCCGATAGTTGACGCCGCCTTTCTTGCCGAAGGGCTGCTGCGTGCACCGCATGAATTGTGGGAGGGGCTCGACGGCACGACTAAAGCGCAGCTTATCGCATGCATGAAGGAGACGAGGAGCCGCAAGCCCTGCTACAGCAATTGGCTGCTCTTCTCGGCGATCATCGAGGCGTTCCTCTGCCGCGTCGGGGAGGCGGATTGGGACAGAATGCGGGTCGATTACGCCCTGCGTAAGCACATGGAGTGGTATCTCGGTGACGGAGTTTACGGCGACGGCCCCGAATTTCACTTTGACTATTACAACAGTTATGTTATCCAGCCTATGCTGGTCGATATTCTTGACGCCGTGGGCGATGAGAGCGGCGATTGGGCGGCAATGCGAGAGCCTGTTCGGCGGCGTGCGGCCCGATATGCGAGCATCCTTGAGCGGCTGATAAACCGCGACGGGTCATACCCCGTCATGGGCAGATCCTCCGCCTACCGCTTCGGCGCATTCCAGTCGCTGGCTCAGGCGGCGCTGAATAAGGAGCTTGAGCTGCCGACTGCTCAGGTACGCTGCGCCCTGACGGCGGTCATTGGGAAGGTGATGAGCTACCCCGACGTATTTGACGGCGACGGGTGGCTGAATATCGGCGTGTGCGGCGAACAGCCGTCGCTCGGCGAATACTATATCTCCACGGGCAGCCTTTATTTATGCTGCGCCGTGTTCCTGCCGCTCGGTCTGCCTCGGAGCGATGAATTCTGGAGCGGCGGCGATCGGCCGTGGACAGCTCGAAGAATTTGGGGCGGCGAGGACATGCCGCAGGATCATTCGATATGACATAAGGAAGTGAGAAGCATGAAAGCCGCATTTTTGTGCGAGGATCCGGGCAATATCCTGAACGCCTACAGCGAGAGCCTGCGAGTCGAGATGGCCGAGGAATTCGAGCTGCTGCCCGAGATCCTGACTATGAAAGGCAGCGCCGAGGAGCTGCGTGCGCTCAGTGAAACTGAGGTCATATTCTCGTCGTGGGGGATGCCCTGCCTCGGGAGGCCGAGATAAAAGAGAAGCTGCCGAAGCTGAAGGCCGTGTTCTATGGCGCGGGCAGCGTTCAGGCGTTTGCGCGGCCGTATCTCGCCTGCGGTGTGAGGATATTCTCGGCGTGGGCGGCGAACGCCGTGCCCGTTGCGGAATACACCGTGGCGCAGATAATTCTTGCGAATAAAGGCTGCTTTCAGCGAATGCAGCGGGTCGGGGATTGGAGCAACAAATGGCCGAAGAACCCGATGCTCGGCAATTACGGCGCCGATATCGGCATCGTCGGTGCGGGCATGATAGGCAAGCTCGTGATAAAGATGCTGCGGGCATACAGGCTGAATGTGTTCGTCTTTGACCCGTTTCTCTCCGAAGAAGAGGCTGTGGAGCTCGGCGCAACGAAGCTCGGCAGCCTGACGGAGCTTTTCGCGAGGTGTCAGGTCATCTCAAATCACCTTGCCAACAACGCCGAGACGGTCGGGATGCTGAACGCCGAATGCTTCAATGCAATGAAAAAGAACGGCGTATTCATCAACACCGGGCGTGGCGCTCAGGTGGTTGAGACCGAGCTTGTCGCCGCAATGCGTGCGGAGCCGGAGCGGCTCGCTCTGCTCGACGTGACGTGGCCCGAGCCGCCCGAGGAGGGCAGCGAGCTGTATACGACGGAGAACATTATTCTCACGCCGCATATTGCAGGCTCTCTCGGCAGCGAGATCGGCAGGATGGGCGAGTATATGTTTGACGAGGCGAAGCGCTGGCTCAGGGGCGGAGAGACCCGCTATGAGGTGAGCGAAGCGATGCTCGACACAATGGCTTAAACGGGGTGAAGTGATGTTTAAGACAGGTATAGTTTCGGTGACATATCGTCATTTGTCAAGTGACGAAACTATATCGGCGGCGAGATCGGCGGGGCTTGAAGCGATAGAATGGGGCGGAGATATCCATGTGCCGCCCGAAAATATCGGCAACGCCCGAGCCGTCGGCGAAGCGACCCGAGCGGCGGGCTTGGAGGTCGTTTCATACGGCACATATTACCGCCTCGGTGAGAACGGCAGGAATTTTGAGGTCAAATTTGCCGAGGCGCTTGCCGCCGCAAAAGCTCTCGGCGCGCCGTCGCTGCGTATATGGGCGGGCTCAAAGGACGCCTGCGACACGGGCGAGGCGGAGCGCAAGGAGCTGGTGCGTGAGCTGCGGGTCTGCGCCGATATGGCGGCCCGTGAGGGCGAGAGGATCGCCCTTGAATTTCATCAAAAGACCTTGACGAGCGACGCGGACTCCGCCGAAAGGCTTGTCGGCGAGGTCGGCAAAGAGAATCTCTCGCTCTATTGGCAGCCGAATCAGTTCTTGACCTTTGAGCGGAATATCGAGAATATCACAACGGTGCTGCCGTTCATCTCAAACGTCCATGTTTTCGCGTGGGAGGGCTGTGAGCGACTTCGTTTGGCGGAGCATCGTGAGCGGTGGCGGCGGTATCTCGATATCCTTGCCGCGGGCGGGCGCAGCCACGCTTTGCTGCTTGAATTTGTTCCAAACGACGACCCCGCCATCCTGCCTGACGAGGCGGCGGAGCTTAAACGGCTGATAAACGGCGGTTAAATATGAAGAATGCCCTCGGCGGTCCCACCGTCGAAGGCATTTTTTACTGCTTATGTCTCGGCTTGCGGCTGAGTTCCCGTATCTGCGGGTCGGGTCTCGGTCGTTTCTGTTGTTTCGGTCGGTGCGGGGGCTTCGGTCGGCGCGGCGGTGGTCGTTTCCGTTATCGGGAAATCGAAGCCCTGCATGAAGCCGCCCTGCTCCAGCGAGCAGATATCGCCGCCTATCACTCTGCCCTCATAGATCAGCAGATTTGCCTGCACCACGCCGCTGCGGTTCTCATACCCCGGGTAATTCAGCACGTTGTATGTCCACCGCTTGGCTCTCACGCCCTTATAAAGCCCGAGGTCAAGCCCCTGAGCCCTGTTCATCTCGGCGTATTCCGTGTAGCCCTTGTCGAATTCCTGCGGGATGATGACTTCGCTGACCTCTGCGGGGTCCTCGGCGATCCTCCAGCCGAATTGCGAAAGGAATGCGAGCCGCTGGGCGGAGTCCTCCGCCTTGTAGCTTATCGCCCCGTCCTGCGCCGTTTCCGCGCCCCTGCCCCTGCCGCCGAAGAATACCAGGACGCCAGCCGCCGCAACTATAACGGCAGCTATGATTATCATCTTTGCCTTTGAGGTCTTTACAGAGTATACAAACATTAAAATCACCGCCTGCTACGATAATATGAAGCGGCGGTGTCTTTTATTACAATTCACACAGTATGCAGGCGATGCCGTTCGGAGTGATGTCGATCATCCCGTATCTGCCCTGCCGAGCCGAGCCGGGATTCATGATATATAGCCCGTCCTCGTAGCGTGTAACAGGCTCGTGGGTGTGGCCATATAATAAAATACGGGCGTTGACCTTGAGCGCCCGCTCAACAAGGGCGCCGTCCGAGGATTTCACGCCGTAGCGGTGGCCGTGGGTGCAGAGGATCCGCACCCCGCCGATATCCTCAAGCGCCTCGGCGGGCAGGTCGGAGTAAAGGTCGCAGTTGCCGCTGACGGCTATCAGGCGTTTGCCCTCGAGCAGGCTGCCGAGCGCCGCCATATCGCGCTCGCCGTCGCCCAGGTGGATGACCGCCTGCGCCTCCGGGTGCATCATAAGCGCCTCGGCGATGCAGCGTGCGCCGCCGTGCGAATCCGAAAATACGATTATCCTCATTGCTTCAGTCTCCGTTCTACCGTTAAATGCGATAACATATAGTATTATAGTACCTGCCGCCGAGGATTTCAATACCGATCCTGCCGTGCGGCGCGAAAGGCGGTGATCTCATGGGCAAGGGCGAGCTTTCTGCCGAGGAGCTGCTGAGGCTGGCGAATTCCGCCTCGGGCAAGGATCCGAATGCGCTGCTCGGCGCAGTGGAAAAAAGGCTCCCGCAGGAGAAGAAAAACGAGCTTTTCCGAATTCTCGGAGATAAAAAAGCTCTCGAAGAGCTGCTCAGGAGCGAGCAGGCGCAGAAGCTGATGAAGCAATTTAAGAAGTAAGCGGGGAAAAAAGCATGGACGGCATCAACGATATCCTGTCAAGCCTGAGCGATGAAGATATTGAGAATCTGAAGAGTGCCGCCGCGGAGCTTTTCGGCTCGCAGCCGCAGGAGAGCGAAGCGCCGCCGCCTTCGGGAGCGCCCGATATATCAAAGCTGCTCAACAACGCTCAGATGATGGCGAAGCTCACCTCGATAATGGGCGCGATGAACAGACCCGACAGCCGCACCCGTCTGATAGAGGCGCTCAAGCCCCTGCTGAGCGAGAAGAGAAGAAGGAGGGCTGATGAGGCGATGCAGATAATCAAATTGCTCGATATCCTGCCGACTCTTACGCAGTTCATGGGCGGCGACGGCAAATGAATACAGGCTTCTCCGACCCCGATATCGGCCTTGTCCTGCCGCTCATGCTGCTGCTGATGAATGAGAAATGCGATCATTCGCTGATTTTGGCGCTGGTATATATTATTGCGGTGTGAGGGACTTGAAAAAAGTGCGGAAGTGGTGTAAAATAATAATATCGTGAAAAAGGAGTGATAATTTATGAAATATACATACAGAACCAAAGGTACCTGCTCCCGCTCGATAACCTTTGATATCGAGGACGGAGTGGTAAAGAACGTCCGATTTGAGGGCGGCTGCAACGGCAACCTCAAGGGCATCGGTGCCATCGTCGACGGCATGAAGGTCGAGGATGTTATCGACAAGCTCAGCGGCATCCGCTGCGGCTTCAAGAGCACATCCTGCCCCGATCAGCTCGCGCAGGCCCTCATGGAGGCTACTCACAATGGGCAATAAGGATAAAAATATCCGACTGACGTTTTACGTCGTGTGCGGTCTGCTGCTCGGAGCGCCATACATATGGAAGATAATCAAGCTCATCCCCGAGCTGCTCAAGACCCTGCCCAACGCCGTCGAGATACTCGCCTCCACGGGCTACACGGTGCTCATCATAGCCTCGCTCGTCGTGGCGTTCAAGCTCTGCGAGCCGCTCTGGCTCAGGATAGTCGGCATATATTCGACCGTCGGGCTGATAGTTTGCCTGCTCTCGATGCTCACTCAGGCCCTCGGCGCAAACGATGTTTTCGCCGTGCTGTTTGAGATAGTCTGCGCCCCGTTCTACGGCGTCGATTCGCCCCTCGCGGTTGCAGTGATAATGCTCGTGCTCACCGTCACATCCTATGCAATGGTCAACCGTGTGCCCGAGAAAAAGTCCGCAGCCCCAGCAGCCCCCGCCGATACCTCTAACCCCGCCGCTCCCGCCCCGCAGAAGCACGAAGAGGATAAGCAGTGACAGGACATAACCGAATATAAAAACCAAACTCCGACAGATAGTGTTAACTATCCGTCGGAGTTCTTTTGTACCCCATTCAGTTTAACCCAGCGTGATCTTGCCGCTTTTTTTGCCGTCGAGGGCGGTCTGCAGCAGTCTGCCTTTACTGACGGCGGCGAAGTATCCGCTGCGTTCGTACTCGCTGCGGTAATTCTCTTCGATTATCTCAAGGGTCTCCCTCAGTTGCAGCATGGCGGCGAATTCGTGCTTGCAGTTGCCTACGCAATAGCAGTCGCAGGTCAGATTTCGGATCTCGCCGTCGCTGAAGGTGAATTCCAGCTCATAGGGCTTGCTGCCCTCCACGAGCGCACGCCCGTTTTTGCCGTCGAGGCAGATATAGACCACGCGGTTATCCATGTAATATTCGTCCCCGGCTTTCGCTGCGGCGGAGCTTATGTCGAAGCCGCTCATCTCGTCGAGCAGGATCACCTTGTCGGAGCTGCCGCAGAAATATTCCTTGTCGGGAGCCTCGGGAATTTTGAACCACGAAATAATTTTCTCATACGGGATAACGCCGCGGTCGAACGCCGCCAGATGCGACCCCGCGAGATAAAGCTCGCCGCTCACTTCGGTGTCGGCTTTTGAAATGACCCGCTTGTAATCAGAGAGTTTGATCTTGAAGTCATATGATACCTCGACCACCCTGCCGCGCAGCCCCTCGAGCTTGCCCTCGACAAAAACAATGTCACCGCAGTGAAGATCAAAGGCGTCGTTGTAATATGAACAGGCGAAATTCCGTGTGGGGAAGAACACACGCACCACAGATCTTCTCGGCGGTCGAGCGGGATTTTTTATCTCGCCAACGGTCTCCTTCGGCTCGGGTTCAGCCGAAGCATGAAATCCCATCTTGAATGCCATATGCAACCCTCCTGTTTTATTGCTACGGTTACATTATACAGCATCAGGTGTACCAAAAAACGGACTTATCTCGTCGCTGCTCATATCTATTGCCTGTTTTATTCGTATTGTGCGAGCGCCTTTTCGGCGAGCTTTATGAAATTCTCCCTGGCAATTTCGGGTGAAATGATAGTCATGTCGGAGCCGAAATTCATTACCCAGGTGAAGAAAAGCGGGCTTGCCTGCACCTTGACGTGCACCTCAAAATGTGTGTCGGTCACGTTGACAAAGGGCGTGTCGAAGCCGAAGCGGTCGATGATGACCCCGGCAAGCTCGTTTTTACAGCGCAGTGTCACGGTCTCCTCGTCGCCGCCGTACATACCGAAGGTCTTTTTGGAGTAGATCGCCATGTCGAAATTTTTGAAGTGCTCCGCACCGTCGCGTTCCTCGTCGATCAGGCCGATATCGGTCATTTTGTCCACGCGGTAGTGCTTCACAAGGCCGCTCTCGGAGTCGTAGCCGATCATGTAGTAGTTCTCGTCGTCCCAAGTGAGCGCCCAGGGGCTGACGATATATTTTTTGCCGTCGTGGCGCATCACCTTTTGCTTCCGCTCATTCCAATTGAAGTAGCGGAATGACACCTTGGCGTTGCTGTTTATCGCCTCGTGTATGTAGTCGACGGTGTAATAGATGCTCTCGTTCATCGTTTTGATGCGGTTGGTCACGAATACCTGCCGATGGAGCCGACGAGCCTCGTAGCAGCTCGTGAAGCCCTCGATCTTCTTTATCAGCTCGTTGCTCTTTTTGTGAGTGATGAATTTTGAGGACTGCACTGCGTCGACCAGCAGCTTCAGCTCGGGCAGCTCGAATTCACGGCTCGCCACATGGTAGCGCATGGTCTTGCCCTTTCGCTTGTCAATGTCGATGCCGAATATCTGCAAGGTCTCGATATCGTCGTAGAGCGTCTTGCGCTCGGCCTCTATGCCGTATTCGGCGAGGGCGGCAGTTATCTCCTCAAGGGTCAGCCCGTGCTCGTCGTCGGTGCGTTCAAGCATTATCCTCATCAGGTACAGCAGCCTGATTTTTTGATTTACGCCTCTTGCCATCAAATCTCCTCCGTCCGTAATGTCGTCAACTATATTATAACGCATTCAAAGTACCAAAAAACGGACTTTGCTATAAAATTTATTATAACGCATATTCAAACGCTTTGCAAGGGAAATCGCTGCGGGCAAAAGCGTCTGCAAAAATAAATGATCAGGCTATAAGCGCGGGCTGTAAAATGCAATTAAAATGTTGAAATGTAAAAGAAAATCATATATAATAAGAGTATTACTGTGTTGCTGCCGTATCGCAGCGCTGAGGATAAAGATTAAAAGGGTGATCATATGAAAAAACTGATATCATTTGCAATGGCGATTGCTGTTGTATTTGTCGGGCTTGTATGCGTAAAGCCCCGCTCGTTTGCGGCGGAATCCGGGCTGCTGACATATACCGTTACCGATGGCAAGGCGTGCATCACAGGCACAACAGGGACTATCACAGGTGACTTTACCGTTCCGGCGGAGATAGACGGCTACCCCGTTGTGGAGATAGGCACCAGAGCTTTTCTTAACCAAAAAAAGATAACAAGCATCACATTTTCAGAGGGACTTGAGAAAATCGGCGATTGGCCTTTTATGTATGCTAACTCTCTCACCTCAATAAACCTGCCGTCAACGGTTACAAGCATCGGAACTAACTTCTCATCATCCATTTCCTCGCTGAAAAGCATATCGGTCAGCCCTGACAATCCCGTTTATTATAGCATCGATGGGATCCTTTTCAAGAGCGGTGCCGATGGCGACACGCTTGTAACTCACCCCATTAAAAGAGCCGTAAACTACTATATTGTCCCGGATTTCGTTGTTGAAATCGCCGAGCACGCCTTTTTTAAGTCTCCTATACAGTATGTCTCACTCCAAAACACCAAGACTATCGGCGACTATGCTTTCAGCGAATCGCAGCTTGAAACAATCGACTTCGGCAGTGTTGAAGAGATTGGCGGCCGTGCATTTGCTTCCTGCCTCAAAATCAAGAGTCTTGACCTTACCGAGACTTCAATTACTTCTATAGACGGTTATGCCTTTGAATGGCTCAGATCACTTAAGGATTTAAAAATCGGCAAGTCCGTTAAAAGTATTGGGCAGCGGGCATTTTCATGCTGTCAAGTTATGGAAAATGTTGAATTTGACCGCTCAATGGTTTGTACAGTAGATGACGGCCTGTTCAGCAGTTGTTTTGCACTGCAAGCCGTCTCCTTTCCAAAAGGCGTTTCATTCCAAAATACAGGCACCCAGTGCTTTTATAACTGTAAAGCGCTTGAAAGCGCCGTGATTCCTTCAGGTACGATCGAACTTGATGACTGGACATTTAAAGGCTGTACGTCTATCAAATCAATATCTCTCCCTGCTACTTTGGCGACCGTCGAAGCTCAAACCTTTGCGGACACCCCACTAGAAACGGTCTATTTTGAGGGCAGCGAGCTGGATTGGAAGTATATGACTATCGGCGAGGGTAACGAAGCCCTGCAAAACGCTACGGTATACTTTGATTGCAAGATATATCCCGACCTCAGCGACGAGCCTGCGGATTTCTCCGCCGTTGACGAGGCGATCGAGCGGGCAAACGCCCTCGACAAGTCGCTCTACTCAGACGAGAGCGTTGCAGCCCTTGAAAAAGCAGTGAATTCAGTTGACAAGACCCTCACGGCGGACAAGCAATCGACCGTTGACGACTATGTTTCGGCGATAAACGCCGCCATCCGCGGCCTCAAATACCGTCAGGCGGACTATTACTCGGTCGAGGCTGCACTCGACGCCGCCTCCAAGGTGCGCCGCGAATACTGCACCGAGGAGAGCCTTGCCGCCCTTGACTCTGCGGTGAATGCCGTCGAATACGGCCTTGATATCCGCCGCCAGAGCGAGGTCAGCGAATACGCCCGCGCGATAAACGCAGCCCTCGCCGCGATAAAATACTTCGACGCGAATTATTCCGCCGTTGACGCGGCAGTTGCCGCCGCAGCGAAGGTCGAACGCTCCATGTGGTCGGATACCAGCCTCGCCCGCCTCGACGCAGCGGTCAATTCCGTTGAATACGGTCTTGATATCACTCAGCAGTCGACCGTCGATCTCTTTGCGGATTCGATAAACAGGGCGATCGCCGAGCTTGCCTACGGTGATGTCACCCTGCGTCACGACGGCCACGGGGTCATCGTCAGCGCCACGACCAAATCCCTCAAAAAGCAGACGACCCTTTCGGTCGAAATGAAAGACCCCGCTTCGCATGAAGGCTCGAATTTCGCCGTCGGCGGCAACATCCGCTCGCTGAATTTCTACGATATCACGCTCTTTGACGGCGGGGAAGAAACTCAGCCCAAGGATGCCGTGACGGTCAAGATCAGACTGCGCGACGGCATAAATCCCCTAAAATGCAGGGTCTATCATGTGACGGATGACCCTGTTGACCCGCTTGTACGCTACGCAAACACGCTCGACGGAAATTATATCGTCTTTGAGACCGACCATTTCAGCGAATTCGCCGTTATCGAGGTCGAGCCCACGCTGAGCTACATAGCTGTTTCGAGCGAGCCGCTCAAGACGAATTACGCTCTCGGCGATAAATTCGACCCGACGGGTCTCAGAATAACCGCCGCTCTCAGCGACGGCAGCAGCGCCGAGGTGACGGACTACTATCTGAGCGCGGTGGATACCTCGACGCTCGGCAAAAAGTCGGTGCGCGTTTACTACACCAAGGACGAGGTCACTAAGATGACGGCGTTTGACATCACGGTAAGCCTGCCAGAGGGCACGGTAACGGTGACGAATGCCGCAATTCTCGGCGCGGATACGCTCGCCTACGGCAATTCCACGCGCCTGACTCTCGGCACAAATGACGGTGCGAACAGCTACAGCGTGAAGTGGAGCTCCTCCGACCCGTCTGTCGCAGCGGTCGACGCAAACGGCAACGTGACTGCCAAAGGCAGGGGCAGCGTGACGATAAAAGCGGAGATAACCAACCTTGACGGCACGACCGTCACCGCCGAGAAGAAGCTGACCTGCACCATGACCTTCTGGCAGCGCGTGGTCGCCTTCTTCAAAAGCCTCTTCGGTAAAACGAAGAATATATACTTCGCCTGACCACAGGAAAACACTTCACAATAACCCCGCAGCATAATACACCACCCGCCTGAACCTTTCGGCTCAAGCGGGTGGTTTTGTGTGCTTTATCAAGATGATATTATGCCGATATCGCATGGCGTGGACGGTTTCTCTGCAATTGATTTTGCGTTACGCAGGCACTTCGTCGTCGAAGGTGCCGTTTTTCTTCATGCGGTGTTTTACTATGAAATAGGCGGCGAACTGCACGGCGAAGGTCAGCGCCCACGACACGGGGTAAGACCAGAAGAGGTTGACGAGCGTGCGGTCAAGGGGCAATATGAGATAGACCCAAAGGATCCTCGAGCCGCAGGCTCCGAGCAGCGAGATGAGCATTGGCGCAAGGGATTTGCCCATGCCTCTTAGCTGACCCGCGGCGACATCCATCAGCGAGCAGAAGAAGTAGAACGGCATTATCAGCCTGAGCCTCTCCGCCCCTATGGCGATGACCTCGGGGTCATCCGAGAACAGCCCCACTATGAAGTCGCCGAACGCCATGCCGAGCAGACCCATGCCGACGCCGATGGCAAGCGTTATCAGCAGGCAGTGGCGATAGACCCTGCCGAGATTTGAATACTTCCTTGCGCCCATATTCTGCGAGGCGAAGGTCATTGTCGTCTGCGATATCGCATTGGTGCAGGTATAGATATAAGCGTCGTAATTCGAGCCGGCGGCGACACCCGCCATCGCGCTCGAGCCGAAGGAGTTGACCGTGGACTGTATAACGACATTCGACACCGAGAAGAGCGAGCTTTGTATGCCCGCGGGCAGACCGATCTTGAGAATATCGCGCAGCTCCGCCGAGTGGATCCTAAGCGACCTGAACGACAGGCGGCAGGCGTTATTCATGCGCTTGAGGTGGATGATTATCAGCAGAGCCGAGAGATACTGCGAGATTATCGTCGGTATCGCAACGCCGCTGACCCCAAATTTCAGCACGATGACAAAGAAAAGATTCAGCGCCACATTCACAAGCCCCGAGAATGTCAGGATATACAGCGGGCGCTTGGTGTCGCCCGTGGAGCGGACTATCGCGGCGCCGAAGTTATAAGCCATAAGCCCCGGCGAGCCGAGGAAATAGATCTTGAGGTAGAGCGTCGCAAGGTCGATAACGTCGTCGGGGGCGTTCATTATCTTGAGCATTTCGCCCGAGGTGAAGAAGCCGAGCACGCCGATAAAAAAGCCGCAAAAAATGCTCAAAAGCATCGAAGTATGCACGCATTCACGCACGCCCTTGTCGTTATTCTCGCCGATGTGCCTTGCGACCACAACGCCCGAGCCCATTGATATGCCGATAAACAGGTTGACAAAGAGATTTATCAGCGAGCCTGTCGAGCCGACGGCGGCGAGAGCCTCCTTGCCGACGAATCTGCCGACCACCACCACGTCGGCGGTGTTATATGCGAGCTGAAGCAGCCCCGTGAGCATCAGCGGGACGGAAAATATCAGTATTTTCTTAAAAAACGGCCCGCAGGTCATATCCAAAGCGTAATTTTTTCTCATTTCAGTTCTCCGTGTCTCTTTCTCTTATTACGAAAATATATTATCACTTTATTTAGCGCCGTGCAATCGGTGAATTGCCGAAAAAATCCCGGCTTGCCCTGCGGATTTTGGAGAAGTTAGCGCCGCACGCAAATATTTCGTCTGCAGAGATTGACAATTTCGCCGTGCGGGCATATAATAACAAGTGTTATATAACATTTGTTATTTTAAATGATGAGGTGATACTTTTGCCGCCCAAATCGAAAATTTCAAAGGAAGATATCGTTAGCGCCGGCGTCGATCTTGTGCGCCGCAGCGGCGAAAAGGGGCTGAACGCCCGCAACCTTGCCGCCGCCCTCGGCTGCTCGACGCAGCCGATATTCACAAACTTCCCGTCAATGGAGGAGCTGCGGAAATCGGTGATATGCAAGGCTTCCGAGCTTTATTACGCCTGCCTTGAGCGGGAATGCGAGGCGGCAAATTATCCGCCGTATAAGGCGATGGGCATGGGCTATATAAGGTTCGCCGCCGAGGAGCGGGAGCTGTTTCGCCTGCTGTTCATGCGCGACCGCTCGGGCGAGGAGAAATCCGACGGAGAGACCGAGGATGTCAAAAAATCCGTCGAGCTTATCATGAATGGCACGGGTCTGGGCATGAACGACGCCTTTATGCTCCATCTGGAGCTGTGGATATTCGTCCACGGCATCGCCTCGATGATAGCCACCTCTTACCTTAATTGGGAGAGCGAATTGGTGAGCCGCATGGTCTCCGACGCCTATGAGGGCATCAAGGCACGCTTTATTTCTAAAGACGGCAAGGAGGATAATAATGTCCGTTGAAATCAAAAATCTAACCAAAAAATACAAGGATATCACCGCTGTTGACGGCCTTTCGCTGAGCATCGGCGGCGGCGAGCTTTTCGCCCTGCTCGGCGTGAACGGAGCGGGCAAGACCACCACTATCAAGATGCTTTCGTGCCTTTGCCGCCCGACCTCGGGCGACGCGCTGCTGTGCGGGGTCAGCATATCCGAGCAGCCGCAAAAGGTCAAGGCACTGATCGGCACTTCGCCGCAGGAGACGGCAGTCGCGCCGAATCTTAGCGTGCGTGAGAATCTTGAGCTTATCGCGGGGGCATACGGCCTCTCGGGCGACGAAAAAAAGCAGCGTGTAAAGGAGCTGCTTGACGAATTTGACCTAAATTCAATTGCAGCCAAACGGGCAAAGAAGCTCTCCGGTGGCTGGCAGCGCAGGCTGAGCATAGCTATGGCGCTTGTCTCCGAGCCGAAGGTGCTCTTCCTCGACGAGCCGACCCTCGGGCTTGATGTTATTGCTCGCAGCGAATTATGGGACGTTATCCGCAGCCTCAAGGGCAGGGCGACCGTCATACTGACGACCCACTACCTTGAGGAAGCCCGCGAGCTGAGCGACCGTATCGGCGTTATGAAGGACGGGCGGCTGCTCTTTGTGGGCACGGCAAACGAAATACTGAAAGAAACAGGCGAATCGGACTTTGAAAAAGCCTTTGTGAAGCTCGTAAAGGAGGGTAAATAATGCGGATGCTCACTTTTGCAAACAGAACTTTTAAAGAAATTATCCGTGACCCGCTGACCGTGGCATTCGGCCTCGGATTCCCGCTCGTCGTGCTGCTCCTGCTCACGGCGATACAGGCGAATGTGCCCGTCGCTCTCTTTGAGCTTGACAAGCTGACCCCCGGCATATGTGTATTCGGCCTTTCGTTCGTGTCGCTCTTCTCGGCGATGCTCATATCAAAGGACAGGGAGACTTCACTCCAGCGCAGGCTCTTCACGACCCCGCTGACTGCGGCGGATTTCCTGCTCGGCTACTCGCTGCCGATGCTGCCGATAAGTGTTTTGCAGAGCGTTATCTGCTATGTTGCCGCCCTGATTTTGGGGCTGAAGCCGACTGTCGGCATCTTTTGGACTTTGCTGTTCCTGCTGCCCGCGGCGCTGCTGTATATCGCAATAGGTCTGCTCTGCGGCAGCCTGCTGACCGACAAGCAGGTGGGCGGCATCTGCGGCGCGCTGCTGACCAACCTGACCGCATGGCTCTCGGGCGTGTGGTTTGACGTGAGCCTGATGGGCAAGGTATTCAAAAAAATCGCCGACGCCCTGCCGTTCATCCACGCCGTGGAGCTTGAGCGGGCCGCGCTTGCGGGCGATATCTCCGCCGCCGTGCATGAGCTGCCGATAGTGCTCGGCTACGCCGTGATCGTGAGTGCCGTCGGCATAGCGGTATTCACAAAGAAGATGAAGGAGAATTGAGGCTTGAACTCTCATCGCCGCCATTCTGCGAGGCGGCACGGCGCAGCCGTGCCGGAGGATTGATTTTCACGCAACAATAGCAAGCCTGCCGGTTGTCCATAACCGTAAGTCACGCACTTTAAAGGCTCCCTCGTCAGATGGAGGCGAGGGCAAGTGCAATCTTTCAGCGACATTGCCGGGGGAAACGTCCTCGGCGTCCCATAAATCATGCCGAATTCCGCCTGCGGCATACCTTATCCGTCTCAATCCGCAAGGAGCAGCAAATTTGCCTTCGGAATAGCATTCGATTTTTCACGGCGGCCGCCGATCAAAAAGCATTTAAAAGCAAGAAAAAGGTGCGGGAAGCACCTTTTTCTGCATGGGGTTGAATTGAGGAGGGGTATTGCTTGCCCACCTACGATGGGCTGCGGCAGCGAGTTGCGGCTCCCGCTGACCACGGTTATATATTAACCTGCATTTGTTAATTGCGTATGAATATAATTTTAACAGTCGTGAGATATTTTGTTAATAATGAGCCGACTGTTCAATACCGGATTTCTCTTCTACTAATAAAAATGACTGCTGTCGAGTATCGCACAGCAGTCATTTTTTATTTACTTGCCCTTTTTACCACTGATACTGCTGGGGAAAAGCGTAAATTTCATAATATGACACTTTCGAGGCTGAAATTTCGCTCACCAGCGATGACGTTTCAAAGCTCTTTTTTGCCCCTGCCGCCAGAGTTCCGTCCATTATTGTAAATTCCTGACCGATAAAATTCTTGTTTGAATCAAAGAGATTTGCGACCACATAAACCATCTCAGCGTCGGAATTTGTGTTGTTCTCAACCCTGCCGAGAACAGAAGCTCCGCCATAGCTTTTGTCTTTTACCTGAACCTCAGAGACTGGATATCTTATGCAATCAACATTTGCTTTTTCAACTTCCGCATGAGCTACCGCCTTTAAGCCTTTTGCGGATGTGCCTTCGTAAGTTGTTTCTTCATAGTAATATGCCGTCTCACCGGGCTTCACGACCTGAGGATAGGCGCTTACAAGACTTAACGTATCCTCCAGATTACCCTCGCTGTTCTCAATATCGATCGTGCACGGCGAAATATAAAGATTTTCGCTGCCGGTGTTTTTTATCGGAACAACAACCTTTATCCACTTTGTGCCTATGCTGTTTGTCCATACCTCGGCGCTGCTGTTTCCGACTTCATACTGCGCTTTAGCATTGCTGTTCGACTTTACCGAGGTTACAACATTTCCGTTCTCATCTACCGATGTAACAATTTCATTGCCGATTTCAGTTGCCTTTTTATTATCGTCCTTTGCAAAAACTACGATAAGTCCGATTACCGCTAAAACAACTGCAATTATTGATATCACCAAATTCTTTTTGCGAATTGCCGATATAACTCCCAAAACCAAAGCCAAAATACAGAGGATTATAGATAAATCCTTAAAGATCGTTAATCCTACCAATGCTCCCACAATTGCCAATACTAAACTTGCAATACCCATTTTGGACTCTCCTTTTTGATTTGTTTTACAAACAATGGCTATCAAACATCAAAAATGAATAAATGTCTTGCCATATCAATATTATAGTCATAATTATGACTATTGTCAAGCGCAATTATAAATTTTATGCTTGATATATAAGAAATCGCAGGGAGGTGCTTTTTTGATAAGCTATGAGCCTTTTTGGAACACATTAAAATCAAAGAACGTCACCACCTATGCGCTGATAGTCAAGCACGGGATAAGCAGCGCGACTATCGACCGCATTAAGAAAGGCAAGGGGATCAGTACGATGAAGATCGACGACTTCTGCCGTATACTCGACTGCGCCGTGGAGGATATCATCCTCTATGTGCCC
>ULVN01033451.1_pt1 | contig 19103 bp, 22 predicted proteins | sample 1959491 | NCBI WGS metagenome assembly ULVN01 (sample SAMEA4835787, study PRJEB28245) | human gut metagenome | biome: gut microbiome; material: fecal sample | place: Denmark | collected 2008 | reverse complement strand
CCTAATGATAGCAAAACCTATGAACGCATATGCAAAACCGAGCATTATTTAGAGGTTGGTTTTAATCATACACGAACAAACGATGTAGTCGCAAACAATTACTATGTTTTAGGTAAATTAATGTCTTATACGTTTACTCTACCTGAACCTGAAGTTGCAACAGATATTGATTATTCAAAGGTTTTATGTGCTGTTATAGAGTTTCCTAATGATAACTTGGCAAATAAGGAATTAAACAATTATTACAAGAGTGAGTTTGATTTAACAGGTGTTCCTATTTTGGTTCTTCCAATAATTACTAAAGGTGGCGGAAATACGATAACATTTGAGTTTGGTTTTACCGACCCTATTTATTGTGGCACTAAAATATATGAGATTTCAAACCCTTTAACAAAACGACTTAAAAAGCCGATACCTTATTGCTACCCTCAAGACTATAATTTAGGTTCTTGCACTAGCATTGGTTTCTTACGAACAATTAAGTATAATTTACATAGGGGTTATGAGTTAACAACATCGACTGATCCTAACCGAATGTTGCCGTTAGATGTCAAAAAGGTTAGTAGTGATAAAACAAATCAAGCCGTTTATACGAGTGGCAATTTACTTGTGCTTAAAGATAGTAGTGAAATACTTAAGTTTAATCATTGCATATCTTGTCTATCAGTTGATGAAGATATAACACTTGGTTTAGCGTTCACGGAAAATAACTATGCGATTACAGGAACATATACCGATATAGCAGTTTACCTATGCAAAGATAATTTAGGTAAGTTTGCTAAGAATTATTTAGACACTACAAATTGCAAGGAGATTAATTGGAAAGCTCAAGACCCTATACCTAAGCACCCTTTTGTTGTAGGTGGCAATGCAACGGGAACTACCGACAATTACTTTTCAGTGCAATTTAATGAATATACTAAACAAGCAATTCAAAACAATTTAACACAATTTCCTAACACTTATAAATATATCGTTGTTTCAAGACCTAATGAAAATAATAAACAACAAATACTTTATCATATTAAAATCAATGGGGAAAATTGGAAACAACCTATTAACTTTGTTCTTGCTAAAACAAGAGATAATTTAGTTTACGATTATTAGAAAGGAGATAACTAATGGCTTTATATGAAATAAATCTTAAAGTTTATGTAAACTATGATGGAACTCTATATAACAAGGGTTCTAAAAACATTTTAAGACCTATCTATAAATTGTCTAATGCAGTTTACAAGTTAAGTCTTATTACACCTATTGCACCAACTAACGTGCTTTATGCATCATTCCAAAAAGCCGATGGAACTAAAACTACTCAGCAACTTATGGCTTATGATGGAATTGAAGTTGTTGATGGCAATAATTGGAACGTTTATACGCTAAATATTAATAATAGCATTACGAACGTTTCCGAAAAACAAAGGGACAATTCACTTTCTTTTGACTTTAATGTCAGTGATGGAAAATCTACTCCTGCACTTCTTAACACAGAACCTATCGTTGTAAAATGTCAGTATTCTATTATCGGTCAAGAAGTAGAAGTCAGCCAAAGTGATTTAGACCAAATATTAGCCTCAGTAATGGCTACACTTAAAAATCGTGATAAAGATAAGGTGTTTAGCGTTGCATTCTTACCTAGCGTTGTTGAAGATGAAACCGATGATAATTACAATGTCGGCTATGTTTATCTATTAAACGGTAAATACACTGCAATTACTGAAATACCTGAAACTCCTGACCCTAACGTTGCTTACTTATGGAACGGAGAAACACGCACAACTACACCGATTTTAGTTAACGGAAAATACTACCGATTTAAAGATAGTGCTTGGCAAGAACTTGTTAATTACTCTCAAAATAAAGGTAATATCTATCGTGCTGTTAAAGGTGGCTATGCGGAAATAGCAAGGGGTATTGAATATATCAATTCTCTTATGACTGATGTTGAAAATATTAAAAACGCACTAGGAAACACCTCTCAAATACCTAGTGGCTCAACTATAACAAGTTTGGTTCTACAAAACGTTAGTGATATTACAAAACTAAAAAACGATGTTCTAGATCTTGGCTCGTTAGTCGAACAAAACCAAAATCAAATAAGCACAATTAATCAGTCTATAGAAAGTATAAACAGCCAACTTGGCTCTTTATCTCAAAGACTTACAACTGCTGAAAACGATATTATTAGCCTTACCAACTATTTAAATCAAATTGGCAGTTCAGTTATGGCAAACGCTGATAATATTGCAAGCCTACAAGGTTCTAAACTTAACAAGGACTTTTCAGATATTGCCATTGGAAATACTATTGCCGACAATGATTACGTTATCGTTAATAGTGGCGGTGTATCATACAAAATTGTTTTCTCTAAACTTAAAGAGTTAATTGGTAGCGGTGGAGGTGTTAATCACTACAAAGGCGACTTTATCAGTTATGAGGCTTTAGTTCAAGCAGTTCCTGTTGGAGAACCTGGAGATTACGCTTTCGTTAATACCAACAATGAACTTGTTATGTATATTTGGGACAGTGATGATAACACTTGGAAAGAAACTACTCACGGTCAATACGTGTCAACTGCCACTTTTGCTGAGTTCCAACAAGGGCTTATCACTAACGGCACTATCGTTGCTAATACTGCATCAAACTACTATACTGCAAACGGCAATAAAAATATTGAAAGTGAATTTAATACTGTCAATTCTTCTATTAATCAAGTAAAAGAGGGTGTAAATGGCAAGTTAACTGCAACTATCAACATTCAACCAACCGACACTGTTCTTTCCGATAGTGATTATGCATTATATAAACAAAACCCTTATGGAACAACTATTGTTGAAAGTGAGGCAGGAATAAATACAAGTTATAGATGTTTTGAAGGTTCGAACAACGCGTTCATAGCAACATCATTTATTTCAGATGGATACATAAAAGAGATAACTATTGATTCAAGTTCTCCTCATACAATAACTAGACAAACAATAAAGCTTGATGTTCCAAGTGATGTTAGAGATACAGTAAATCATTCAATATCAATTGAAATAACGCTTGATTCAAATGATAATCCATCTTGGACTGATAGTGAAAAAGAAAAATTTTTAAATGCTATTGAAGTTGGTAATTTAAACAGAGTAGGTCTTTCATTTCCATATGGTGTTGCTGATGTTTGTGCTACATATAATGGTTCGTTTTCATTGGGCAGTGAAAGTCAAGCATTTATTTTCTCAACAGCAGTTATTCCCGATATTTTTTTAGATGGTGATGATTATTATCCTATAACTTTAGCAATAACAGTTTTAGTTAACTCTGATAAAACTACTCAACTTACATTTTTTGAAACTAACTTAAGGCACGAAGAAAGAGAAGTTAAAACCATAATAGATATTAATTTTAGTGCAGAACCAGGACAACAAGGAATAATTAGTTCCGATGAGGCTAGTAAAATTACTTCTGCTATTGGTAGCAAAAGTTTAGTTGAAATACAAGTAGGAAATAAACTTTATTCTTTCCAAAGTGGAAGAGTTATTGGTTCAGGCTCAGTAAGTATTGATAACATTGTTTATTTCTCTAATGTTGAAAAAACTGATACAGATGTTATTATTAATACTCTAGAAATAGATACACAAAATTTAACATATATAATAACAAGTAAGATAATTGGAAGTGGAGATAACAATGGTTTTATTGATGTAACTAATGAAGTTCCTACAGACTTAACTGCTTGGGATGGTGAAAAAATTTCTAATTTTTTAAATTCTTGCTATGAAAAAAAATATAAAGAAATTACCTTCTCTTTTAGTGTCTCCTATGCTATCTATACTTTGTATTGTATGAGTTCAATTCCGATAAAAGAAGGAGGAAAGGCTTGTTGGAACTTGTTTGTTATTAGAGAAACTACTTATAATCAAAAATACTCATATATTGGTTTTTACAATCCTGATGCGATTACTATTAGTGGTAAATTTTACTTAATAGATATGACAGCTAATACTTATGTTCCTACTAATGATATTAGCCCATCATCGTTATTCGAAATATTTAAAGGTGGAATAAGATATGCTCCAGATTCTTCAATAAATAGGGCGGTTTTTGCAAATGATATGTATACTTTGGCACTAAATTGTCCTGATACAATTATTTCAGCAAATACTGAATTAACAAGTATTGAGGATGCTGCTTTTAAACTTGCAAGGAAAATATACTTACAAGTAAATAATAGTCAAACTATTAATGGCAAAGCATTTCAAACTAAGGGAGTTGAGTTGTATGCTAATGAAATGGGAACATCAAAAAGCAAATCTCAAACCTTTACAGGTGGAATATTACGAGATGCCGATGAAAATGAATATGAAGTGTCGATTAGAACTCCTTACACGGGAACTACAACATATACATTACATATAATACAAAAAGTTGTAAAAATCACAGGTTTACCTGAGAACGCAACGAATGGCACATTTACTGATTATGAAATAAGCACATTACAAAACGGCACGAAGTATATCGAGTTCAACAAAGAACTTTACGAATTAAAAGATATGCAACACGTAAGTGGCTACTTAACATTCTCTCATTTAGGTGCAGAGAACAGCAAGCATATGACAAAGTGCATTACAATTAATATTAGTGCAAAGACTTGGGTATTAACGACACAAGAAGTAATACCTGTAATTGCAAACCCTACAGGAGATGCCACAGCAAATCTTACAAAGGTGCAAATTGGAGATGTAGTTTATTCAATTCCTAGTGGCGGTGGCGGTTCAACTGAACTAATGGTTTCAACGACATATGCCAACCTAGTTTCATTAAAGACCAACTCACAACTTCAAAAAGGTGTATTATATCGAATTACCGATTACACGGCTACAACAAGTCAACCTTATACAAAAGAGGCAAATAATCAGTTTGATATTCTCGTTCGTGCGACTTCGGAAAATACTTTAGATGAAAATGCAAACGCGATTTTACATAGCGGAGATACTTACTTTGCTAATTGCAAACTTGAAAATTGGGTTCTTAAATATTGTTTGACTAACGATAGTTCACGTTTCTATTGGGCTGATACAACCGATGCCGGTAAGGGTGTTGTTTACTACTTACGCGATGAATGGGGTAATGAGGCTCCTTACGACTTCAAGAACATTCAGTTCCAACTTTACAAGATTACGGCTTGTCCTAACGTTCCAGGTCTTGTTGGCAAATATACATTCTCAACTAGCAACTCTTCTATTACTACTAACAGCACCGATAGTCTTTGGACTTATACCTTTGGTGCATACGTTTCAAGTGAAACCAAAATGTATGATATGTCGGTAGAACAAAGCAAGTGGGGAAATGATGAGGGTGGCTACAACAATACTTGTGAAAATAAAATTGGAGAGTATCACGGACCAGACCATTCTTATGGACCTTTAGTTCTAAACAAGACAGTGTTCTTATACATGGATCCTGAAAATGCCGATTATTTTCCACCACAATACAATACAATTGGTGCAAACAACTATGAGAACGTATTTAATGGTTATAATTGCACTAATAACATTATTGGTTTAGATTTCACAAAGAATACGCTTTTAGGAGAGTCAGGACATTTACACGTTGGTATTGGTTGCTATTTCTTAGTGTCCGACTCGTATATGACAAACGTTAAGTTCAAACTAAATTGCTCTAACATTTATCTATCAAATATCGTTATGAGTTCTTGCTCTTTTGGTGTTTCTTGTGCTAACAACGTTTTCTCAGGTAATGGAAATGCCGTAACTAATTTTACACTTGAAGATAATTGCTCGAACCTATCGTTAACAATTCCTAGCGGTCAAACAGCACCTCTTTCTAAGGTTTACGTTGAGGAAGGAACAAACGGTTTCTTATCTAGTGCCGTTGCAAAAATCGACATCTATGACTCTCAAATGGTTAATAATGAGGCACCTATCACAATTTCTAGGGACTCTAACGATAAATTACTTATGTTATGGCAAAGTGATGGTCGAACTCAAGGTTGCAAGACTAAATCGGTTTCTTCCTACACCAATTGGACTACTTCCGATGATAGTGCTAAACCTTACGCGACTAAGGAATATGTTGATAATTTAATTATAAGTAGTTTGCAGGGGGATTATTAAAATATGGCAACAAATAATAATCTACAAGACTTCTTAACAGATGTAGCCAATGCTATAAGAACCAAAACAGGCGCAACTCAACCAATTAACGCTCAAGATTTTAGTGCTAAGATATTAAATATACCAACTGGTGGTGGAAATACATTAAAGAATTTATTAGATGCTACACAGAGTGCTAGTTATTTATTTATCAGTTATAAAGGAACTTCTGTAGATGATTTAATTCAACCTAATGACACAAGTAATGTTACTAATATGTCTTATATGTTTAATAATTGTTCTAGTTTAACTACAATACCACAATTAGACACTAGTAATGTTACTGATATGTATTATATGTTTCATAATTGTAACTCATTAACTTCTATACCTTTATTAGACACTAGTAATGTCACTAACATGAATGGTATATTTTCGGGTTGTTCTTCTCTTAAATCTATTTTAATGACTGGAATGAAAGTCAAATTTGATATATCAGCAAGCACCAAATTTGAAAGAGCTGACCTATTAATAATTTTGAATAATCTAGCAACAGTAACTACTACTCAAACATTAACTATGGGCGCAACTAATCTTGCAAAACTTACTGATGAAGATAAAGCAATAGCTACTAATAAGGGTTGGACTTTAGCATAGGAGGTAAAGTATGATAAATAAAATTGAAAGTAAAAAAGGTTATGTCTTTGCCTTAAAAGATAAATCGGCAGTCTATGACAATGTAATTTATTTAGGTATATATGACAGTGCTGATAATTACATTCAAATAACTAAAAAAGAAGCCGAACAAATTAAAAAAGAACTTGAAGAAAAATCAATTCAAGAAATCAAAGAAAACGAACAAAAATAGCAAAGTTAATATAAGAAAAAGTTATATTATGTTTTGTTGTATATTATAATATTGTAAATTAATGATTAATCATAGAACAAATACAAGTAGGAAAGAAATATGTTAATAATCATAGAAGTTATATGTATATTAAGTTATTCGGGTTATATGTTGGCAGAGTTAATCGACTTGCTGTTGGACTTTGTCGATGGTCGCAAGATAAAGTTTAGAACGATACTCGGTCAAGTGTTCTCGGTAATAGTGTTATTGAATATCGTGTTATTTTTCAATATATTCCTATAATCTTGACAAAGGAAAGCCAAGGTTGTATAATCTAGGGTGTGTGTTGAAAATTGATTAAAATAAGCAACCTTTCTCACAGCGTTTGAAATAAAAAAGGTGGGTAATTGTCTTACTCATCTTTTGTGAGAGGGGTTAGGAAAAAAGGAGTAAACTAATGAAATACGTTATATATAAAGGTGCGAATAATAACGTTAGATATCAAAAGGTAATGTTGCTAGATATACGCAATAGACAAGTTGAAGAAGATTTAACGGAAGTTATTTTGCAAGATACTGAAACAAAAAAATTAATTACTCTAGGGGAACTCCTTGAAAAGTTGCGTGTTGAAAACGAAACGTTAAAAAAAGAGTTTGAAACCTACAAGGAACAAACCGACAAAAAGATACAAACTTTAGCAAAAGCAATAAACGCTTTAAAGGAAGAAACTAGAGAGAAAGGAATTATCTAAATATGAACTTTGGAGAGATTTGGAAACAAATAGTAGATTGGTATAACGCTAGTGGCTTTAGTATGATTTTTCAGTCATTAATAGGAGTTTTCGTAGTCGTTTATAATTTTATTGCAAGCAACAAGTTGAAATCAAGCAAACTTAAGGAAATATCAAGTGTTGCAACTAACAAAGTGCTTACTGAAAAGATAAACCTTAGTAATGAAGATATAAGCAACAAAATAAATGCGATTACAACCGAATTAAAGGGTAGTGCGTGCATTTTAAACGGAGTTGTTGCTACTTTATTGATAATTATACAAAACTCCAAAATTGACCCTAAATCAAAGCAATTAGCCCTTAAGACAATTGAGTTAATTGGAAAGGGAGAACCTAGTGTTAAACAAGAAGAAAAACTTGAAGATGTTGTTAACGAGATAAAAGAAAGTGTAGAACAAGAAGTTGCTGAAAGTGTTGAAAAGGAAGAAAGCGGTCAACTTGACAGCCTTGTTGAAAACTTGCTTTCAGAAGTCATAGATGAGTAGTGAAGTAAAAATCGATAAAGTTTCTAACAAGAAGAAATTACTCTTTTTAGGACTTAGCATTTTATTTACTTATCTTGTTCCGTTTCTAATAGTAGGAGTTAAGTTTGGGTTCTTTAAACCTGAAGTTTCAACTCCAAAAAAACTAACAATGTTTTGCCTACTTGCACTCGTTGTTATTGCATTTAAGTTCTTCGGTCGTGCCAAGGAACTCATTGATAAATATGTTAAGAACACAATTTTAAGAAAGGTTTTGCTCTTTTCTAGAAACCTTGCTATTGCAATAGTAATTATAATTGTTCTTGAAAATATGAAAGGTTCAATTGACAACCTAGAGTTCTTTGTCATAACGATCTTGTCGAGTTTTACAATTGGTAATCTTTTCTTTGAAGATTTTAAAGATTGTCTTAAACAAGATGAAAAGTGGGTTGCTAAACAAGAAATGCTTGCAACTCTTAAAGAATACGAAGAACAAAAGACAAAACAAACTCAAGTATAATTTAAAATTAAAAAAGACCTTGATTTTACTCAGGGTCTTTATTTTTTGTTTTCCACTCATTGAATAACGTTAACCAACGTATTTTTACATATAAGGCATCTAGTGGCACTTGCTCTACGTATGAGGGAGCAAACTGATAACCATATATAAAGTTCGATGTTAAACTCAACAACTTAACAAGTATTGGAACTAAGCATAGCCACGATAACTTAGCAATATCAAAACTGAATGACAACATCATAGTTGATACGCTGAATGTAAACAATGAACGAGGTAGTAAGCCGTTTGTCAAAACCTTAAGGCTTGAGTTAGGCAAATCATCATTTACGTTGCCTTGTGAACCAACAGTGATTAATTTGTGTGTGATTTTTCTATACTTAATGTTGATTTTGTCTATGTTATAAGTAAGGTTCAAAGGATGCACTTCTAGTAGATAACCAACCTTTTTTCTAACAAACTTGTTTTGTCCTTTTAAAGACATACGCATAAATAAACAATATTGTGTGAAATATTCTTCTTCGGTTTCAAAGTCGGTAGGCTTTTTATCAAACACATGTTTTTTGCTGAACTCAACATATGCTGAAATATCTTGTGCCTTTGCCTTTTGTTCCAACTTGTAAAGTTTACGTTCAATTTTTCTTCGGTATGTATCTTGCTTTCTTTTCTTGTTTGTTTCATATAAAAACTTGTCTAAACTGCTGTCTTGTATGTTTGGGCTTATTTTAGCAAGGGCTTTGTTGCACTCACTAAACTTGTTATCACTATCTTCCAACATTATTATATTAGATCTACGTAAGGTGCTTGCAATAGCCATTAATAGTCCGCTTGCCGATACTAGAACTACGTTAAACCAATACGAGGATGTTGTAAAGACTTCCCATGTAAAATCAGGTTTGATTAGTTCAGTTAAACCCGTTAAGATAACAGTAAATGCAATTATGATAAGATAGGGCAAGTTTTTAAAAGTTATTCTTACCCTTTTCTTACCTAGTTCTTTAATGCTGTCAAGATTTACATTGCTTGCCATTTTTCATCAAGTTTTAGATACATTGCTTGGAAATTACAAAAGTTAACTATTTCAATGGGAACAATTGCTACTCCGTTCTCGATTTTTTCTACAAACATTTTGTTAAATAGTTTTTCAAACTCTTCTAAATAACTAACGCGTTTTGCACGTTCAGTTTTATAAGTTTCTTCATCATAGCCACGTTCTTTGTGGAACTTTTCTTTTTCAGCAATATGCTTTAAAAGTGCCTCATCTTTTGTATGTTTTTTAGCAATTTTTAAAATCTCAATTGCAGGTTTAAATGCCAACTTAAATTGTCTGTCTAATTGGTCTATTTGCATTTTAATGCGTTCTCTTGTTTCAATGAAAAACGCTTTAACTTTTAGGTAATTTTCTTTATCTTCTCCCTCGATATTCATTGGAAGAATTTTAACTTTACTCATTACTTCTTCTATTTTCTCGGTTAGTTGGTTTTGATTTTCTTGCATTATTTTGCTCCTCCTAAATCATCTTCAAAAGGCTTTTCATAGTTCTTTTGATTTTCAACATTCATTTGGTTCATACATTTAGAGCATAGTTGTGAACCTAACTCTCCTATGCAAATTTCTTTTCTACTTCCGCATTTGCTACAAACGAAGATGTTTGTTTCGCTTTCAGGGAACTTTGATTTTTTTGCTTTTGCCATTTTCTTTCTTCCTTTCTTGTTTTTCAATTGTCTGCCCTAGTTAATTTCCCACTTTCAGCCTAAAATAAGGGGTAAATTAGGATGTTTTAAATGTGAAAGGGAATTAGTTAGGGGACTTATGAAATTGTTTATTTTTACCCCTTAAATTAGGTCTATTGTGTTTACGACTACTGTTGCATAGGTGCGTTGACTTCCATCTTCTTTTTTAACGGTGTCGATATTTAGCGTTCCAACAACACCTAGCATTTCTCCTTTTTTCTTGTGTTTTGCTACAAGTTCAGCCGTTTTACCAAAGCACATACAATCTATAAAATCGGTGTTTTGTTCTTCGGGTTTTGCTACTCTATTTCTTCTTACAGCCAAGGTAAGGTAGCAGTATTTGTTTCCTTTTTGATTTTCTCTTAATTCAACATCTTTTGTAATTCTTCCAACTAATTGTATATGGTTCATACCTTTATCTTCTTCCTCCAATATCTAGTCCATAATCTCTTTGCAATAATAATAACATATCAGCACTAATATCTGCTTGCGGAATGCGTTTTTCTTCATAACAAGTATCGCGATAGTTTAGTGCATAGTCCATAAGTTCGCATAGTTCCATTCTATCAAAAGTCAGCAACTTATCATATATCGTTATGCCACTAAGGTTAAACGGCTTGCTATTCTTTATCGCACTTTCACTTTCAGTATCAAAAAATATGTATTTCATTACTGCGTTTGTTGACCCTTTTAAGTATGCATATAATTCACATTGCAATTCTTCTTCTTCGTTTGCGTTATCTTGATACCACTCGTATTTACTAAGGGGTTTTGATTTGCACTCATAGATAGTTTCAAAGTTATCAGTTGCTAAATCTATTACTCCGCCATAGTTAGGGTCTTCTTTAAACATATCATAATTTTCTTCTTTTGTGTCATAGTGATTTACTTTTACACCCATTTTTGTTAACTCGTGTTCTACTAGGAACTCCCCTATTGCACCTCGTTTTATATAGAACGGATCGATAGGTTCTTCTTTAATTCCTAAAAACATTTTAACAAGGCAGTCTCCTTTGGTCGTAAATCTACTCTTTCCAAGCAATTGTGGAAACCTATGACCTGTTATTTTTTTCAACTTTATTTGTTCTTTGTCAAACACTAGGTAGCCATTTTCTATCTTCATGTTTTACTACCTCCTAATCAAAAAGGCAAGTCAGCATTAAGTGGCACATTTTCGTTATCAAGATAATAATAACCAACATATTTTCTACAAGGCTTTATATCTTTCCTAATAAATGTTTTGTCAGCAAGCAAGTCAGCCACTGTGTCATAGACTTTTAGAACCCTACCAACAACTAAGCCACTTTCAGTATCGCAAAATACGATATCTTCTTCTTTCATTTCTTCTATTGCTGAAAACATATAGGTTTTTTGTGTGTTAGGGGCTAAGTAGTAATTAAGCAACGTTACAAGCACTACTCTTTGTGGTGTAAGCACTTTCTTTTCTTCACTCATAGTTTACTCCTTTTCTAGCAATTCGAGTATCTTTTTTGCACTATCTTCTTTCCTACAAAACAGGAACGTGCAACCATACCTTTCTTGCATTGTTAATAATATCTTCATAATACTTTCCCCTTTCATTTGCGTTAGGGGTTTTCCTTTGTTTTTGCCCCACTGCCATTTAGGGCTTTTCCAATATTTCAAGGCAAACACGTTTGAAAAAGGTTCTTCTATCAGTATGTAAAGTTTTATTCCATGTATTTTTGCACCCTCTAGCTCTCTCCTAAATCTCTCGTGTTGCTTTGTGATGTTTCCTACAATTTCCATTACGTTTTGTTTTATATCAACGCTTACGTATTCTTTACCATATAACATATAATCTCCATAGTCGCATTTCCTACGCACTACAGGTATGCCGTTGTCTTTGAACCAACCCTCTATATGGTCTTTTTTACCAACTTTTTCTCGCGTATCTTGAATAATTATTCTTTGCATTATTCTAAGTCCTTGAATAGATCATCGATATAGTTAGTTGTAGGAGTTTCAACGGGTATTTCATCGACTTCTTCAATTTCAGCCGTTTCTACAAGGGTTTCAGTAGGGTTTGTTTCTTTTAAAACTTCTTGCCCTATTTCTTCTGCTATATCTACTTCATCATCTTCTACTTCAGTCGTAAGATTTGCATTCCCTTTTTTTATCTTCCTAGTTTTTAAGTTAATAATTGGTGCTTTCTTCTCTCTCTTTTCAGTTATGACAACATTTCCTATTGTCTTTTCTAACTCTTCTACTTTCTTTTCAAGTCTAGCAACCTTTTCTTCTCTATATTTTTCTTCTCCTATTTCCCCTCTCACATATACTCCAAGAGTAGGGTAATATTTAAAGTTTGGCACAACAGCCCAACGTATTAAACTGCGGTTCATTACGTTAAAACATAGATATACATCGGTATAGAATTTTAATAGTAGTTTCTTTTGCTTATCTTCAGGCAGTTTTGCGTTTTCTTCAAACGCTTTGTTATACCTTTCTAGTAAATCATCTAAGTTTTTGTCAGTTCCGTAAATCTTAACACTCATCATTAGAGCATTATTTTTAATTCCTAGTTCATTTTTAAAACTCGGGGTTTTTACAAAGCAAGAAAACTTTACATATCTTTTTCCGTTTTTGTCTTTTGCATCTTCAACATATTTGTAAGTTGTCAACAATGCTCTCTCAATTAATAATACCATAACTTCCTCCATTTTTCACGACTTTTAAACACGTGCTATCTTCAACGTATTGTGCTAGCCTTTCCATAACTAGACTACTTGAAAACCACCTACGTGAACTTGCGTGAATTGTTAATATTTGTTTAGGTTCATAACCTAGGTTGTCAAAATAGGTGCATAGGCTTTCCAACGACAAGTGCCTTTTTGCTACTTGCATTGCTTGTATGTCTAACTCTGAAAAACCTTTTTGTTCTTCTAACAGTCTATTCATCATTTCCAACACATAATTCACTTCAACTATGAATGTTCCTATGCGAATATTTCCTACCTTTACCAACGCATTTGTGTCAGTCGCAAATAACACTTTTTCGTTATCACATTCTATCAGATAACTTACGCAATAAACATCGTGTTCCGCAGGCAAAGGGGTTATCTTAAAGTCCCCATAATTGAACGATTTTCCTAGTTCTAAACTCTCAGGATCTTGCACTTTTATTCCCAAACTCCTGAAATAATCACTACACTTTAGGTTCTTAGCGACCTTGTAATTGTGGTCTCCATGGCAATGCGTATAAATTGCTCCTGAAATATCACTTATCGTAACACCAAGTTTGTTTAATTCGTAAAAAATTGTGCTTGGTTTACAACCTAATTCGATTAGCAAAACCTCATGTTTGCTGTTTCTTAGCACATAGGAATTTCCTTTACTCCCCGTGCCTATACACGTTAATACCATTGGTCTTCATTTTTCCTTTCTTCCTCTAATTTCTTGCGTTTTTTTTCTTCCTTTTTTTTCTTGCGTTCTTTCAAGGGGTCTTCTTCGAGTAATTTAACTAACTCTAGCAAGGCAATTGGTAGCACTATGATAGAAATTATTGTGATTACTAAAGTTAACCAAGCAGGCATTATTGTTTGTTCCAACCTAAAATGACCCAACGATAAAATTGTGCTAACGCGTGATTATTACGTTTTAAAGTTAATGCTGAATAAAGTGAACTTGGTTTAACACCTAGTATTTGTGCGAAATCTTTTGACTTTAAGTCTTTTTCAATCATCCAAATTCTAATTTTTTTAACATCTTCTTCAGTTAATTCTTGTTTTCGTTCGTAAACTTTTTTGCTTTCCATTACTTTCCTCCTTTGAAAAAATCTTCTAGTTCTTGTATGTTTTCTTCGGTAATAGGTTCACTACTACCCGTATTTTTGGTTATTCGTTCATCTAGAGCGTTTAAGTGTTCGTTAAGCCACTCAGGTTCGTTTGACCCAGGTTTCTCGTTTAGGTATCTATCAAACTTGCCACTAAACAAAGTTTCAGGCCTTAGGTATTGACTCATTCGTGTATCTCTAAGCCATGTAGAGCATTTGTTGTCTATAACCTTTTTGAAATCTTCTAATCTAAAGCCCTCATTCCACCTTGCACGTATAAAACCTTGTGTTTTTCTACTTGTGCTTTTAAACGATTTACCCGTTTTCTCGTTTAGGTAGTCGATAATCTCAGCAAAAGGAACACGTTGTTTAGGTTCTTTTTCAACTTCTTCTGCACTAGGGAAGTCATCAAACGTTTCTATGAGTCTTGGTTCAGCAAGACAAGAAGATTTATCTTCTATACTTTTAGTTTTTAACTTTAGATTTAGATTTATATTTGGTGGACACTTAGGTGGACATTTGTCCACCCCCCCCAATTTTCGTTCTCTTTGTTGCTGCTTTTTGAACGCACTTTTGCTTTGTGAACCTATCATATTTTCGACTTGTGTAAGGTATAAAGCACCATTGTCAAGCATTTTGATAAGTCCAATTTTTACAAGCAAGTCGGTTGCAACAAGCACTGTATCAGGGGATGTGTTCGTTATTTCTCCAAGTTTTATGTGGTCGTAGGGTATCAATAAGTCCCCCACTTTGCGTATTAGCACTCCATTCATACTCAAACTCTTAAGGCAAAGTTTCAAGTAGAACAGAGAATATTCTTTTCCGTTAGGTTGTTCTTCCAACCAATTGATTGTGTCTTCTTCAAAGAAATCTTCCTTTAGTTGAAGATAGAAGAACTTTGTATTGTCGTAAAATGCCATTTTTTTCTTCCTTTCTGCAAAAAATAAAACACCTTAAGGAATGCACTACCAAGAAACAAACAAACAGCCAAGAATTGTTCGGAAAGATAGGTATAGTAGGTAATGCACTCTTCAAGATGTTCTATTCTCGAACAATATTCTATCTTCTTGGCTATTTAAAGTATATCACAAAAGGTGTCTTTTGTCAAGTAAAATCTATGCAATTTTGTCAACTAACTTCATAATTCGGTCAGTTAATTCCTTGTTTTTGTCTTGTAGGTTCTTAATTTCGACTTTTTGAAAGCCGTTCTCGTTGCGTAGATCGTTGATAATCTTTGAGTAAAGTTCAACGCTGTCATCAAAGGTCTTGCGTTCTTCGTTCAGCTTGTCTATGTCTTGTTTCAACGTATCAATTTCTTCTTCTAGTTCTTGCACTTTTCCAGGTGCTTGGTAAGTTTCATACTTTATCGTGCTTTCGATTAAATCGAAGATATCAATGTTAATCCCGTAGATTTCTTTCAATGCAGTTTCTAGGAACTCAACTGAAAAGTTCTTAGCACCCGTGTCTAGTCGGTGTATTGTCGATTTGCTAACACCTAGCTTTTTTGCTAACTCTATGTTTTTAAGTCCATGATTTTCTTTTAATTCTCTAAATATTGTATTCATTTCATTCTTCCTTTCTGTTTTCAACCCCATTTAAGGGGCATTTTTAAATCTTTACCCCCCTACCCTTTGTAATTACTCAAGCAAGGGGGCAAAAATCGATTTTTGGTGTGTTTTTCGGTTTATCTTATTTTGTAAGTTTCTTAACTCTAATCATTTTGGTTGATGCGTTATACCCACTTTTTGAATAGCCAGGTATGTTGCAGTTTCTATCAGGTTCGTATTCGTTCTTGTGGTCGGCATATTCACGATAGGAGATTTCAAAATAGTCATCGTTGACAGGCTGTGAGATAGGTTCGTTGTCAGCTGGTATTTCTTGTTTCATTTCACAACCAGGGTAGTAAGCCATACCATTTTCAACGTGATAATCAGTGCTTGTAGGAGTTGTTTCAACGATTTTTTCCTCAGGTTGTTTAACAATTTTTTCCGATGTATTTTCTTCGGTTTTTTCGTTATAATTTTCAGGGGTTTCAACGACATAATTGTATTCAATGATAGGTGCTTTTTCTTCAGCAACTTCATCTTCATCGTTCCAATTGCTTGCTACACTGCTTAGGCTTGATAGACTTGTAAATGCTGAGTAGGTGTTAACTATATGCTTACAGCCACGATTAATAACGGTCTTTTTAGCCATTTCATGAGGGAAAGCGTTGTGAACTTTAGGACCATTAGCACTTTGGTTCCATGATGCCCTAATTTCAGCCATAGTCATGTATTCAGTTCCAATGCATTCATAGTTGAAAGTTTCAGTAGTTGTTTCAGTAATGCGACCATCGGGGTAAGTAGTTTTTTCAACACGTTTACCTGGAGTCTTAAGGAAGCATTCAAAGTATGCACCAACGATTACCCCACGTATTCTTGCATTCGCATTAGGTTCGTGATTAAACTTGAACTTGCCATTAGGTCTACGCTCAATGTTAAACTTTTCTCCCTCGTAGACAACGTTCGCAGTAATTTCAGCGTTAGGGTAAATAGTTTTAACGATTTTAACCCAACCAAAGTATTCGTATTGTAAGGTTAGCACGTTTTTACGCGGAACGATAATTGCTTGTTTGCAAGATAGATCAAGTCCCCAACGGCACACGGTATCAAAGACTTCGGAAATACTAGATTTGTCAAAGTATTGTAGCACTGTTTGATTAGGAACAGGAACCTTAACTTCACTTAACGCTTTAGCAAAGTTCATTCCAATGCGATAAGTATCAATGTTTGTTGTATCAGGGTAAAGTTCTTTAAAACGTTCATATAAGGGTTGCACGAAGTTTTCAATTTCGGTTGTTTGTAGCCCTAATTTATCATTTATTGTTTGTAATTTATTTTCAGCCATATTATAGTTGCACTCCTTTATCTAAAATGTTGTTTTCCTTGCTAGTTTCAAGGTAGATTATTTGATTTTCCGTTTTTGGTAGGTCATCGGTAAGACCGTTAATGTTGTCAGCCCAAATAGGTAGGTTAACATGTAGTAGTTTTTGGAAACCTAGAGTTGTAAGTATATCAGTTTTAACACGTTCTCCAAAACTCATTTCATAATAGGTAGTTGGTAAGTCGCGTATTGTTCGTTTAACTACACACTCTTGGTTATAATCTCCGTTTTGTTTAACACTAAAGAACTTAAATGATATTTCGTTGCCAAAGACTTGTTTAACGGCTTGGTTGTAGATTTCTTGAACTTCCTTGAAATAAATCGTAAGTTGTTCCTTACCTGTCGCATTGCCAAGTATTTGTTGTGAGATTTCAGCACGTTTAGATTTTAACGTTTCAAGTTCTTGTTTAGTTTTAGTTAAAACGAAGTAATTGCTTTTTTCCATATAAAGGTCTTGTAGTAAACTTTCGGTATAGTCAAGATCTAGTTCGATTTCAGCGGTATCAATTGTATCAGTTGTTGTTTCGATTTGCTTTTTAATTCTATCACGCTTATTTTCAAGCATTATAATTTCAGCACAATCATAAGCAGTAGGAATAAGACTTAATTTATCTTGTAATTGCTTAAGTTCGCATACTAAAACATCAAGTTTATCAAGGGTATTCTGAATAGAAGATTTAAGGGTAATTTCTTGCTCTTCCTTTTTTTCTTCAGTAAGGGGATAACCACAATAAAGGCAAAAAACGGCATCATTTTCGAGGTTTTCTAGGTGTTCCTTATATTCTTCCAATTCTTTATCTAAACGCTTAATTTCGGCTTGCTTTTGGTTTATTTCAGCATTTATTTGTTGAATAGTAGCGTTGTTCTTGGCTTGTTTGCTATCTAATTTAGAAACCAATAATACGCGTTCATTTTCAACCTTTTCAAGTTCTTCATTTAAGATAGTAATAGGAGATTTGCTCTTAATTTCAGCAAGCTTGATTTGTAATTCGTTGATTTCAGCGTTCTTTTGCTTTATCTCGTTATCAATTTCTTCAATTGGTCGACAAGTTCCAATTAAGGCTTTTTCCTTGTCAGTAATTAATGCGTTTGTTGTTGCTAGTTCAGTTTCTAGATTTTTCTTTTCAATTCTTAACGCACTTTCAATTTCAATAGGTGTTTTTCCTAGTTGAATATATTTCGCAATCGCGTTGTATTCAGGTCGCGTTGCTAAAGGTGCTGTAATTGTTGAAAATTGTAAATACTTATTTAGCGTATTAAAACGTTCTTTCCAACCCCACTTATTTGTATCTAAATTGAATAGGTTTGTATTACATACCATTTCAAGGTCGTTTTGGTTAATTCCTACTAAGCCACAAATGTTTGCAATATAATTTTCTTTCTTCTTTTCCTTAACTCCATCACAAATATAAGTCGGTTTGCTTGTGCGTTCAAATACATGTTCTAAACCATCTACATCAATTACTATTTTAACTTTTGTTTCTACATCTAAAGGCTCATAGTCGTTTTTAGGTGTAAAACCTTTAACATCAAGACCCATAGCATATAGGAATGCTTGGTAAATGCTTGTTTTTCCCATACCTGTGGGTGCTTGTATTTTTTCTACATCACTAAAGTCCATAGCAAAGGACTTCCATCTATTAAAGTTTTCAATTTCAATTCGTTTTAATTTCATAATTACTTCCCTTTCTTAACTACTATTGTTGCGTTGAAAATATAAAACTCTTGGTCGTTTGTTTCTACTAAAACACTACAAGTTTCTCCACGATAGTAAATGAAGATGTCAAACTCATCAATTTTTGAACTTCCTAAATATCTAGTATCAAGAAAATATTGCTTTTCAACTTCTCCATATGCTATTTGTAGGTCAACGATTTCTTTGTTTGTATAAACTACTAAGCCTTTAATGTTATCTTTTTCATCAAGATGTATAGTGTTATTT
>ULVN01023963.1_pt1 | contig 19155 bp, 12 predicted proteins | sample 1959491 | NCBI WGS metagenome assembly ULVN01 (sample SAMEA4835787, study PRJEB28245) | human gut metagenome | biome: gut microbiome; material: fecal sample | place: Denmark | collected 2008 | reverse complement strand
AAATATTAAAGACTATTGTGGTGCGGATATTAGGTATATTACATAAATTTGCCCTTATGAAAAAGAAAATACTGTTCATCATCAACCCCATTTCCGGGACGACGAGCAAACGGGTTATTCCTGAGTTTATTACTCATAACATTAATCATGACTTGTTTGACATCGATATTCAAATGACGCAAGGTCCCGGTGATGCCACATCGTTGGCCAAAGCAGCCAGTGATCGCGGCGTGGATGCTGTGGTGGCTGTTGGTGGTGACGGTACTGTGAATGAGGTGGCACGTAGCTTGGTCCATACCCGTACGGCACTGGGTATCATCCCTTGTGGATCGGGAAACGGACTGGCCCGGCACTTGCTCATACCACGCGACATCAAGAAGAGCCTCGGCATCATCAACGACTTTGTGATCCATGATCTCGATTACTGCGTGATCAACGACATGCCGTTTTTCTGTACCTGTGGCATGGGCTTTGACGCTTTTGTCAGCCAGAAGTTCGCCGAAGCAGGAAAGCGTGGGCCGGTGACCTACGTGCAGAAAGTGCTGGAGGAAGGCTTGAAATATAAGCCGGAGACCTATATATTAAAGGATGACACGGGTACGCAGAGCTACAAAGCCTTTCTGATCACCTGTGCCAACGCCTCGCAGTATGGCAACAACGCCTATATTGCGCCGCAGGCGTCGATGAGCGACGGGCTCATGGACGTGGTGATCATGGAGCCTTTCAACGTCATTGAGGCACCGCAGATTGCTATCGACATGTTCAGCAAGACGCTCAACAAAAGCTCTCGCATCAAGACTTTCCGCACCAAACACCTCACGATCCATCGTGAGGAGCCCGGCGTGATTCACTACGATGGCGATCCGGCGATGACAGGCAAGGACATTGATGTGCATGTTGAGGAAAAAGGCATCCGCATCATCGTCAACCCCAATGGCGACAAACGCTTGCGCAGCCCCAATCTCCTGCAGTCGAGTGCGGCAGATCTCTTTAATGACCTCTCGGGGCTTCACGACGATCTTGTCAAGCAGACGCGCAGAGGTATCGCATTGACAAAACTGTTGCAAAAGAAATTTGGGAAGACGCTCAATAATATTAAATAACTGGAGCCTTACCCCACCCCAGCCTTACCCCCTTACCCCTCTCCCAAGGAGAGGGGAGTAAAATGCTTCAAGAGTCGTATTCCCTAAAAGATTCTTTATTCTCAAGAATTTGAGAATGAGAGAATTTCATGTACATCTTGGTGAATTGATAAGAATTTGAGGACATAAGCCGCAAAGACACTTTCGTTCTAATAATCCTTTTTAATTCCAACCTATAGGAACTTCTCTAATTCTCAAATTCTTGAGATAAAAAGTATCCTCAGAATTCATTCGCAAAACTGTTGGCGCTACACCTTATTATATATAAGTGAGAATTCTCCCGCACATAAGTCATGCTTCTTTTATGTAGTAGATTCCCTATTCTCAAAAAGAGACTCTATTTGACATAGAAATCTGCGGTGAGCTGTTGATACCAGGCACTTCTGCTGCCGTCTGCATTCATCAGACACTGCTCGGAGTGCTCGGAAGGACTGTGGAATGAGCGGCTGAAGGAGACCAGCACACGTGAGGGGAGTTTTCGTGGCGTCGTTCGCAATAGCAGTTCATGGGCTTTTCTGAATCCCAGCAGATAAGCTTCAGTCTCCAAAGCCTCCAGAGAGAGCGTCGGAGCAACAACATTGACAGTAGCGGAATCGGTAGCGTATACCTTTGCAAAAGCAAAGATGTCCCGAAACGTCAGGCTCTTCTCCCCCGCATGACGTGCCATCGCGCGAGAAGCCTCCGGCGCTTTCAGACTGTTGAGAAAATAAGGAGGATTGCAGACAATACTGTCGTAAGACCTTGACGGACGGAAGTCTTGCAGAGCCGCGTGTGTCACGGTGACTCTGTCAGCGAAAGGAGAGCACCTCACATTGTCAGCCGCCTGCCCGGCCGCCTCACGGTCGATTTCAATGGCATCGATGTTGGCGGACGGAAACCGCTGTGCCATCATCAGCGCGACGACGCCCGTTCCTGTCCCGATGTCAAGGATATGTGTTCCTCCTTTAGCCCATGCACCCAACAACACGCCGTCTGTACCTACCTTCATGGCACAGTGTTGTTGTCCTACGAAAAACTGTCGGAACTGAAACCCTTCTTTTTCTTTATGACTCATAATGCTTAAACGCATAATTAAGCGAATTATTTTGCTGAAAAGACGATTGTTAGCTGATTGTTGGTCAAATGTTTGTCTCAGTTTAGTGTTTTTTATCCAATAGACTCAATCTATATGGTATAATTTTTGTAACTTTGCAAATTAAAAGTAGTAGACAATCCTTCATACAGCTTGAAACAAGGAACAAAATATTCATGAATAAGAATCAAAATACAACCATCCAGATGTTCGCTGACTTCGAAGGCGACACCACTAACATCTTCTACACCCAAGCCCCGGACGAAGTACCCCTGCTGGCGACGCGCAACATGGTGCTCTTTCCTGGTGTTATGGTGCCCATACTGTTAGGAAGAAAAACCAGTCTCAATTTGGCCAGAATGCTTGACAAGGCCAATGATGGTACGATTTGTGCCATTTTCTGTCAGCGTGAAGCCGATGTCGACTCGCCCAAATTGTCAGATCTCTACAATATCGGAGTCTATGCGCGATTGGTGAAGATGATCGAGTTGCCGGCAGCCGATAACATCACAGCCATCTTTCAGGCACTCGGACGGTGTGAACTTGAAAAGATCACAAGCTACAAACCCTACTATACGGGTATTGTGAAGGGTATCCCCGAACATTATCCTGATAACAAGGAAAAACATAAAGACGAGTATAAGACCCTGATAGCTGATTTGCAATCTACCACAGAGAGACTCGTCCATGTCAGTGATGAGATTCCTGATGACTTATCGGTGCCGATGAACAATTTGAGGGACGACACCATGCGTATCAACTATGCATGCACCAACCTGCCGTTCTCTGTACGGGACAAAATCAAATTGTTGCAGGTCAATGATGTCTTTCAGCGACTTGTGGAAGTGCTGAAACTGGAGAACCGCGATATCCAGCTCAATGAGCTGAAGAACCAGATCCGTCAAAAGACACATATGGATCTGGACGAGCAGCAAAAGGAATACTTCCTGCAGCAGCAGATGAAGAACATCCGCGAAGAGCTTGGCTCAGACGGCGGTTCTACTGAGAAGCATGAGCTGGAGGAGAAAGCCAAGAACAAGAAATGGTCCGCCGAGGTGGCCAAACTCTTCAAAAAGGAGCTTGACAAACTCGACATGCTGAACCCACAAAGTCCGGAATACAGTGTGCAGGTCAACTATCTTGAGCAGCTCGTAGGCCTGCCCTGGGGTGAATATACCGAGGACAACCTCGACCTGAAACGTGCCCGTCGCATCCTCGACCACGACCACTATGGCATGGAAAAGGTCAAGGAGCGCATCCTGGAATACCTCGCTGTGCTGCAGTTGCGCGGTGACTTGAAGTCACCGATCATCTGTCTCTACGGTCCACCGGGAGTCGGCAAGACCTCGTTGGGCAAGAGCATTGCGGCAGCCATGAAGCGGAAGTACGTGCGCATGTCACTGGGCGGACTCCACGACGAGAGTGAGATCCGTGGTCACCGCCGTACGTATGTCGGTGCCATGCCCGGTCGTATCATCAAGAGCATTCAGAAAGCAGGTTCATCCAACCCCGTGTTTATTCTCGACGAGATCGACAAAGTGACCCAGAATACCATCAACGGCGACCCGGCATCAGCCCTTCTGGAGGTGCTCGATCCTGAGCAGAACAATGCCTTCCACGACAACTTCCTGGATGTAGACTACGATCTCTCCAAGGTGCTGTTCATTGCCACTGCCAACGACCTCAATACGATCCCACGTCCGCTGCTCGACCGTATGGAGATCATTGAGGTGTCGGGCTACATCACCGAGGAAAAGACAGAGATTGCCAAGCGCCATCTGGTACCGCGCGAACTGAAGAATACGGGGCTTGATACCATCGACCCGCCGGTGAAGTTCACCAAGCAGGCACTGGAGAAAATCATCGAGTCGTATACCCGGGAAAGTGGCGTGCGGCAGCTGGAAAAGCAGATCAACAAGGCACTGCGCAAACTGGCCTTCAAAAAGGCCATGGACGGTAAACTCGAATACACCACCATCACTCCAGCCGCTCTACAAGAACTGCTGGGCAATCCGCCTTTTTACCGCGACATCTACCAGGGCAACGACTATGCCGGTGTCGTCACGGGACTGGCCTGGACAAGCGTGGGCGGTGAGATTCTTTTCATCGAGACCTCTCTGTCCAAAGGCAAGGGTGGCAAGCTCACGCTGACGGGTAACCTTGGCGACGTGATGAAGGAAAGTGCCATCATCGCCCTGCAATATGTCAAAGCCCATTGCGACACGCTGAACATAGACTATCGCATCTTTGACAACTGGAATATCCATATCCATGTGCCCGAAGGCGCTACGCCGAAGGACGGCCCCTCGGCCGGTATCACCATTGCCACGTCGATCGCATCGGCCGTCACTCAGCGCAAGGTACGCAAGAACACTGCCATGACGGGCGAAATCACGCTGCGTGGAAAAGTGCTGCCCGTGGGTGGCATCAAAGAGAAAATCCTCGCTGCCAAACGTGCCGGCATCACCGACATCGTCATGTGCCGCGACAACAAGAAAGACATTGAGGAGATTCCCGAGAAGTATCGTAAGGGCGTAGCGTTCCACTATGTCGAGAACGTACAGGATGTCTGGGACTTCGCCCTCACCGACGAGATCGTGGCCAACCCCGTCGACCTGTCCATCCCCGAGGAAGACAGCGACAGCAACAACAAGAAGAAAGACGAATAAACATCAGTATGACATTTGAACTTCAACATACCGACAATGCCAGTGACGCACGTACCGGACTCATCACCACGGATCACGGACAGATCAAGACCCCGATCTTCATGCCCGTGGGAACGTGTGGCTCGGTTAAAGGTGTGCACTTTCGTGAGCTTCGCGAACAGGTCAAGGCACAGATCATCTTGGGCAACACCTATCATCTCTACCTTCGTCCGGGGCTGGAAGTGCTGCGTGCCGCAGGCGGACTGCACGGCTTCAATGGATGGGAGCGCCCCATCCTGACCGACAGCGGCGGCTTCCAAGTGTTCTCGCTGACGGGCATTCGCAAACTCAGAGAGGAAGGCTGTGAGTTTCGCTCGCATATCGACGGCTCCAAGCACATCTTTACTCCTGAGAACGTGATGGACACCGAGCGTGTCATCGGCGCCGACATCATGATGGCACTCGACGAGTGCCCTCCCGGCCAAAGCGACTATGCTTATGCCAAGAAGAGTCTCGCCATGACACAGCGCTGGCTCGACCGGTGCATCAAGCGGTTCAACGAGACCGAACCCCTCTATGGCTATCACCAGAGCCTCTTCCCGATCGTGCAGGGCTGTACGTATAAAGACCTGCGCCAGGAAGCCGCGAAGTTTGTCGCTGACAAGGGTGCTGACGGCAACGCCATTGGCGGACTGGCTGTCGGCGAGCCTACCGAGGTGATGTATGAGATGATCGAGGTGGTCAACGAAATTCTGCCCAAAGACAAGCCCCGCTATCTCATGGGCGTAGGAACACCACAAAACATCCTTGAGGCCATAGAGCGCGGTGTGGACATGTTCGACTGTGTCATGCCGACGCGCAACGGCCGCAATGCCATGCTCTTCACTTATGAAGGCACCATGAACATGCGCAACAAGAAATGGGAGATGGACTTCTCCCCTATCGATCCGGACGGCTGTGAGACGGACAGAGTCTATACCAAGGCTTATCTCCACCATCTGTTCAAGGCCGGCGAGTTGTTGGCCATGCAGATAGCCAGCATCCACAACCTGGCTTTCTATCTCCGTCTTGTCACCGATGCCCGTCAGCATATCGAGCAGGGCGACTTTGTGCAGTGGAAGCGGTCAGTAATAGACCAGCTGGGCAGAAGAATTTGATTATTGCAACCATGAAAAGTTTTAGCAAGATACGCAAGCACCGCCGACGCTACAAAGCAGCACGCTGGATGAGCCGACATCCGGCGTGGCTGCACAAAGGCTTTGGCTGGATAGCCCGCCACACCCGTCTGCTGCAACGTATATTGAAGTGGATCGGACATCTCTTCCGTTTCCTCCGGGTATTGAAGTATATCAATCCCCTCAGATATATCAAGAAGATCGACTGGTATATCATCCGCAAGTTCATCGGTACCTATTTCTTCTCCATCGCACTGATCATCTCCATCTCCATTGTCTTTGATGTCAATGAGAACCTAGCGAAGTTTACCCAGTATCATGCACCGTTGCGGGCCATCGTCTTTGACTATTATGCCAACTTCATCCCCTACTTCGCCAACCTCTTCAGCGCGTTGTTTGTCTTCATTGCCGTGATCTTCTTCACGTCGAAGATGGCCGGCAACTCCGAGATCATCGCCATGTTGGCCACGGGCATCTCGTTCAAGCGGCTGCTCAGACCCTACATGTTCACGTGTGTGCTGCTGGCGGGACTGTCGTACTATCTCTCGGCTTACGTCATACCCCACGGAACCGTGATACGTCAGAACTTCGAGACGATGTACAAGAACAAGAAGAAGCAGACCGCCGCCGATAATGTGCAGTTGCAGGTGGGGCCGGGCGTAATCGCCTACATCCAGCATTACGACGACACGCAAAAGCAGGGCTATGGCTTCTGTCTCGACCGTTTCAAGGACAAGAAGCTCATCTCTCACCTCACCGCCATGACGGTGCAGTACGACACCATCTCTGACAGCAAGTTCCATTGGAAGCTCAGCAACTGGAAGATCCGCCAGCTCAAGGGCTTGCGCGAGCACATTACCACCGGTGCGTCCAAGGACACGATCATACAGATGGAACCGATGGATCTCGTCTATTCCAAAGGACAGCAGGAGACTTTCACCTCGCCGGCACTGCGAGACTACATCTCCAAGCAGATCAATCGCGGTTCGGGCAATGTGGTGCAGTACGAGGTGGAATATCACAAACGTATCGCCTCGTCCTTTGCCTCGTTCATCCTGACGATCATCGGTGCCTCACTTTCCGCCAGAAAACGTAAAGGCGGCATGGGCATGTACTTAGGTATCGGTCTGGCACTGAGCTTTACCTACATCATGCTGCAGACAGTGTCGGCCTCTTTTGCCGTCAACGCGGGCTTCCCGCCCGTCTTGGCTGCATGGATGCCCAACCTGATCTTCATCGTCATCGCACTGATCTGTTATCGCCAGGCACCGAATTGATGAGTAATGTATAGTGTATAAATCATAAATAATAAATAACAGACTGTTCAGAATAACACGTAAGGTGATACACCTTATTTATATTAAACGATAAAAAGAAGCATATATAATGAGATTTGAAGAATTAGACTTAAGCGATAACGTCCTTGACGCTCTCTACGACATGCGCTTCGAGGAGTGCACGCCTGTGCAGGAGAAGTGTATACCCGAAATCCTCAGTGGACGCGACGTGCTCGGCGTGGCACAGACCGGAACCGGCAAGACAGCAGCCTACCTGCTGCCGATCCTTTCCAAACTCGACGATGGCGGATACCCCGACAATGCCGTCAACTGTGTCATCATGTCGCCCACACGCGAGCTCGCCCAGCAGATCGACCAGGCCATGCAGGGTTTTGCCTACTACACACCAGACGTGAGCAGTGTGGCTGTTTACGGCGGCAATGACGGCAACCGCTACGACCAGGAGCTTAAGAGTATGAAGTCGGGAGTCGATGTGGTCATTGCCACACCGGGACGACTCATCTCTCACATCAGCCTGGGCAACGTCGATCTGAGCAAGGTAAGCTTTTTCGTACTCGACGAGGCCGACCGTATGCTCGACATGGGATTCTCTGACGACATCATGAAGATTGCCTCGCAGCTGCCCAAGACTTGCCAGACGATCATGTTTTCAGCCACAATGCCTAAGGACATCGAAAAGCTGGCGCAGAGCCTTCTGAAGGATCCCGTGGAGGTGAAACTGGCTGTGAGCAAGCCTGCGGAGAAGATTCAGCAGAGCGCCTATATCTGTTATGAAACACAGAAACTCAAAATCATTGAGGACATCTTCAAGGCCGGTGACCTCAAGCGCGTCATCATCTTCTCGGGAAGCAAGCAAAAGGTCAAGCACATCAACCAGGCACTCACCCGTCTGCATATCAACAGCGGTGAGATGCACTCTGATCTTGATCAGGCAGAGCGCGACGATATGATGTTCAAGTTCAAGAGCGGACAGATCGACGTCTTGGTGGCTACGGACATCCTGGCACGCGGCATTGACATCGACGACATCGCCATGGTGATCAACTACGACGTTCCCCACGATGCCGAAGACTATGTCCATCGCATCGGCCGTACGGCACGCGCTGACCGCGACGGTGTTGCCATCACGCTGGTCAACGAAGACGACATGTATGCCTTCCATCAGATCGAGAAGTTCCTCGACAAGGACATTAAGAAAAAACCGTTGCCCGAAGGATGCGGCGAAGGCCCGGAGTACACGATATCAAAACGCAATGGCAAGACTTCGGCGAAGAGCCGTCGACGCAAAGACCGGGATCATACTGCACACAAAGACACCAAGCGTGCCAACCGCAATGCACAGAACCAGCAGGGCGCACAGGGCGAACAGGGCGACGGCCGTCGTAACAACCGCCGGCAGCGTGGCAACCGCAACAATGCGGAGGTGCAGACTAATGAGCAAAACCCGATGACCGACAGCAGAGCTGACAACGAGCAGACCCTCAACAAGGGCAACCGCAGCAACCGCAACACGGACAGCCGCAACGCCGACAGCCGCAATGACAACAGTCGCAACGGCAACGAACGCAACAACGAGACACGCAATGGCGGAAACCGTGGCGGCGATGAGCGTCAGGGGCAGGAGCGCAAACGCAACAACCGCCGTCATCGTGGCCAGAAGGACGAGGGTCGCAATCCGCAAAACGGCAATGCACAGGACTACAGAAAGAAGGGTGCACAAGGCAACAGACCCAAGTCGAAAAAACGTTCACAGCAGCAACCGGCAACTCAGTCTGCCCCGACACAGAGCAAGGGCATCAGCAACGTGCTGCGCCATCCTCTGAAATGGCTGCGCTCGCTGGGTCGCAAGAAATAAGATATCACAAACATCATACGATCTTATAATCATCAAAGACTATGGAAAAGAAAGAAAAGGAAATCAAGGGTCACTTGACCTCGGAGTGCACGACTATCGTCGTGGGTTGCAAGGCCACAGGTGATGGATCACACATCTATGCCCGTTCCGAGGACTTCGACGCCATGCGCTGCAAGAATTGGCTGGTCTTCCCCGATACCGACAACGGTCCTGAGGAGTTTGTCGCTGACGACAGTGGCTTCCGCTGCCCGTTGCCCAAGAAGCGGCTGGGCTATACCGCCCTGCCCGACTATCAATACCATCACGAGTGGGGAAGCGCTGGCTTCAACTCACTGGGTATCGGCGAGAGCAGCACAGAGACGATCTTCAGCAGTCCCAAGGCTCTGGAGTTTGATCCATACGTCAAGGATGGACTCGCTGAGAACTGCACTTACAACATCGTGCTGCCCTATATCCACTCAGCACGCGAGGGCGTGGAGCGACTCGGCGCGCTGATCGAGAAATATGGTTCCGCTGAGGGTTTCGGCATCGGATTCATCGATAATAAGGAGACTTGGTATCTCGAGAACTGCTGCGGACACCGTTTCCTGGCTTGCCGTATGCCTAACGACAAGTACTTCGTGACGGGAAACCAGAGCCGTTTCCGCAAATATGATCCCAACGACAAGGAGAACTATATCGCGTCGAAGGATCTTATTGAGTTTGCACAGGAGCATGGACTGTACGACCCTTCAAAGGGTGAGTTTGACTTCCACGAGGCTTACTCCAAGGACGACAAAGACGATACCACCTATAACTATCCACGTGTATGGGGACTGCAGGGAATCTTCACCCCGGGCATGAAGCAGGATGTGACCAAAAACACGTTTCCCGTCTTCGCAGAGCCCGAAAAGCCGATCACCATTGCCCGCCTGCGCAATGCATTCCGCTTCCATTACGACGGCACGGATCATGATCCTTATCTCCACAACAACGGCAAGGAGCCTTTCCGTCCCGTGTCGATCTTCCGCACCACACAGACTCACCTCTTGCAGGTGCGCCCGTGGCTGCCGAAAGAAATCGGCTGTATTACATACGTAGCCAACGGCATGGCAGACCTCGGCGTGTTCCTGCCTATCTATCAGGGCATCTCTTCTTTCCCGAAAGCCTATAGCATTGGTGACAATCACTGCGACTCAGACTCTGCTTACTGGCGCTTCCGCAAGGTGATGACACTGGGCATGGTAAACTACAACGCCTACGCACCGCTGATCAAGGAAACCTATGCCAAGCTCGAAGCTGAGAACGATCAGCGTCAGAAAGAGTTTGAGGAGCGCTATCTCGCCATCTATAAGGAGCGTCCGATGGAGGCTCACGACATGTTGCAGGCCTTCAGCGACCAACTCTTCAACCACGCCCTTGAGGTTGCTGACCAGCTCGTCAACGAGCTCTTCACCCGCATCGCCATCGACACGCAAAAGGAATATCTGTTCCACGGTGCGTAAACGAATGATGAATGTTGAATGATGAATGTTGAATGATGAATGATGAATAAGTCAACATCCATCATTACATAATAAGCAAATACCCCAAAGTCACCACTACGGTAGCTTTGGGGTATTGCTTTTCTCCCCCCTTGGGGGGAGTTAGAGGGGGGCTACTTTGGGGTATTGCTTTTCTCCCCCCCTTGGGGGGAGTTAGAGGGGGGCTTCTTTGGGGTATTGCTTTTCTCTCCCCTTGGGGGGAGTTAGAGGGGGGCTCCTTTGGGGTATTGCTTTTCTCCGCCTTTGGGGGGAGTTAGAGAGGGGCTTCTTTGGGGTATTGCTTTTCTCCCCCCTTGGGGGGAGTTAGAGGGGGGCTTATTGCTTTTCTCCCCCCCTGGGGGGAGTTAGAGGGGGGCCAGAGTTAGAGAGGGGCCTCCCACCTTCAACCTATACTTATCCGTGTATACGATGCTCATGATCTTCGGCGTGACGGCGAGGCGACGCGTCAGAGCCAAAGCTACATGCCCCATAGTGAGTCTGAGATTCAACTCTACGCAGGGATGCACCATCAGCTGATTGTCGACGCTGACCACCATCATATCCACTCCCAAGGGCCCTCGATAGCTGTTGCCGAGTCTTTTGCTGAGGACCATCGTCAACTGCTCCTTGATCATGAGGAGCAGTGCCGGGCTGATCCAGGCTCCCAGCCGTGCTGTTTTCTCTTCTTCGGTGTCAAGCACGCTGCCCGAGTAAGCACCGCTTCGTGTGTCAAAGACCGACAAGCCGCAATAGCGCACAGTGCCACGACCGTCGGAAATGAACTCCATGGCAAAATCAGCCACCTTATTATAATAAGGCTCCAACATGATACAACCCTGCCGAGCAATCACATTCTGTGCCCAGTTGCGCAACTGAATGCCAAACGACTCAGGATGCTGTCCGTCTACATACCTGATGCCTCTGCCACTGCAGCTCCATGGAGCCTTCATCACCACGCGGCCGTGATCATAGAGAAAAGCTATCAGTTGCCTGACATTGCTCACCGCGGTAGCCTCTCCCACCGTATTAGGCAGAAGACGCATGGAGGGTAGCACATGTTCTGCAGCCCATTGGCGATGGCTCATTCGGCGGATTGTATCCAACCGGTGGGACAGAGGCAGAAGAGCAGGTGATACCCCAACCTTCACCATGCGGTGAAAAAGAGCCTGATCCCAGCCCCAAGGCGCAATCTCATCGGGCTGACGCGCATCCAGCACACTGGAGAGATCGTGCCAGCTGTGCCATGTTCCCTTAGCTTTCAATCCCAAATGCCGAAAAGCCTCCTGCGCCGCTTCTATGTCTTCAACGATGACTTTGTCGCCGTCCTCTGCCCATATCATAGGCAAGAAACCTAAGTCGTGGCGCAACTGACGGGCAGCATGAGGAGCGGTAAACTGCTCGACATGCGCACCTAACGCTATGTCATGTTCAGGATTGAATATATGAATCATTGTCTCGTTTCTTTGTATTTGTTAAATGCAAAGATACAAATATTAGCGCAATATCATGATTTTATTGCTATGTTTTGAGATATTTTTATACTTATTGAACGAGGAGTAACTACTCAACTGCCATATCGCCCTTTGGCGATAACAAGTTGTTGATATAACTGTAGATTTTTAGTTATATAGAAGCGAATTCTATTCGGAGACTAAATCCAACAAAACGAACTAATTCGACGGGGAACCGCAACAGATACATGACCTCTCACCAGAGAGCTACGTAGTAAGATTCTACATGGGCGGATTATGACAAATACCTTCTGCCATGGGAGAAACCTAAAAAAATCGGCAAGATAGCAATGGCTGATCATGTGTTGGTCACGGATAATATATCAGATGCTCTCAACGCCTTACAACAAGGACGTGACGTGCTTCTCTCACCCAGGCCAGAACAAATCAATGGGATAGAGGGAAAGTTTGTTCCGGTATTTTGGAGTCCGGTACATTTCCCTAAGCAGGCAGGTACAATGGGCATTCTCTGCAATCCGCAAAGTCCTGCCCTGGCGGCATTTCCAACGGAAGAGCATTCCAACTGGCAGTGGTGGCGCTTAGTGAAGCAAGCCAAGGTCATGGTAGTCGATTCATTGAAATTGTCTCCATCCGATGCTATCATCAAGGGCATCGACAACTTTGCCAACACCCGTAGATTGGCTTACGCTTTTGAGGGTAAGGTTGGGAGAGGACGCCTTCTTCTGACTTCAATGAATCTCTTGGCAAAGACGCAATATCCTGAAGCCAGACAGATGATTTTTAGCCTCGTCCAATACATGTGTTCAAAGAACTTTATGCCACGAACAGAACTGCCGTTAGAAGCCATTTCTTCTCTTTTATGCAAAACAAGCCATATAGATGCAACAGATGCAATGAGTATCTATCATAAATAATAGACCTATAGGTCAAAAAATCACGGGTATCGTGGAGACATACTCCTCGATACCCGTAAGGATCCGTACATTCAGACCAGAGGCGAAACCTTTATTTCATCATTGTCGCCACAGCTTTCTTAAGCTGTTCATCGTCTCCGTTGAGATAGTCTTCAGGGGTGTTATAGACTTCCACATCGGGATCGAGTTGATGGTTCTCACCATATTGCCCATTCATATCCCGACAGCCTACCTGTGGAATACCGAAGACGAGGCTACGGTCCATCAACGTCTCCCACCAGACAGCCGTCATCGTACCTGCCACCGGCGTGCCGATGAGTTTACCAATGCCTAAGGTCTTATATACAAAGGGGAATCCGTGACCATTGCTATAGTCGTCCTCGCAGATCATCACACAGGAAGGCTTCACCCACTTATTCCAAGGGTCACGCCCTATATATTTGCCGTGAGCGATAAACTCCTGATATTCCTTCCCACTGAGCAGCGTGCAGAGATCGTCGTGGAGCCATCCTCCTCCATTGTGCCGCTCATCGATGATGGCAGCCTTGCGGTTGCGGTTTTTGTCACTGAGCAGTTCGCTGAATACCGTGCGGAAGCTCTCGCTGTCCATTGCCTTGACATGCACGTAAGCCAGCTGCCCATGTGACAGCGAGTCGACCAGTTCACGGTTGTGATCCACCCATCGCTTATAGAGCAGTTCACGTTGTGCCTCGCGCGAGATCGGCCGCACCTGTACGTCGAAGCGTTTGCCATTCTTAGGATTATAAACGCTCACGCGCAGATCCTTACCGGCCTGCCCGTCCATCAGAGAAGTATAGTCCGAGTCACGGAGAATCCGTTGCCCATCGATTTTCTCGATGATACATCCCGCTGTGACCCCCGTATTTCTCACGGCAAAAGGACCACGCTTGATCACCTCAGCCACCTTCAGCCCGTCGCCCTGATAGTGACTGTCATAGAGCAGTCCCAGTTCAGCCGTCTGCAACGAAGGGCCGTTGGGATAGTAACGGCAGCCTGTGTGCGAGGCATTAAGCTCACCGAGCATCTCCGAGACCATCTCGCTGAAGTCGTAGTTGTTGTTGATATGCGGCAGGAAGCGGGCATAGTTGTCGCGATAGCCTTGCCAGTCGATGCCATGAAGCTTGGGATCATAGAACTTATCCTTCACTTGTTGCCAGATATGGTCAAACAGATAGCGGCGTTCCAGATAAGGTTTATCATTGAAGCGCGCCTCAAAGTCCACATCCTTGATTTCACTCTTTGCCAGATCTATCTTTTTGATTTTACCATCACTCATGGCGAAAAGATGCTTGAAGGTACTGTCGGCCTGCAGGTATCCGCCATTGACTTTTTTCATTACGAGCGTGGTTTTTCCTTCCCTCATCTCGTGTTTCCAAAGATCATAGCCATCCTCATAGCGTGCCTCATAGTAGAGCGTATCACCGCCGGGCGAAAGTATGAAGTCACCAAGATCCGTCGAGTTGACCGTCAGCCGCACGATGCGGTCACGACAGTTTTCCGTGTCAAAGCTCAAAGGTTGTGCTTTGGCATTCTTTTCGTCATTCTTCTGTGTTTTTTTGCCTTTTTTGTTTTTCTTCTTATCCTTATCCTTGTCTTCTTCCTTTTTCTTCTCCTTCTGTGCTTCATCGAAGCGTTCCTTCTCTTCTTTATTCATTTGGAACTGCTCGTAAGCATCCAAATCCAGAAACATCAGATAGACATCCTGTTCAGCACCCCAACTGCCATGACTGCGATACCCGGCACGATCGGATGCGAAGACTATGGCTTTACCACACAAAGCCCAGCGTGCCGCCCCGTCGTTGTATCCGCTTTCCGTGAGATCCACGATCTTTTGTGAACCGTCAGCCGGCACCAGAGCCACGTCGGCATTGTTCCATCCGCCATTACCGATATAGTTAGTGATGATCCAACGGGAGTCGGGACTCCACTGATAGTCGATGTCGCCATCAGAGTAAGAGAAGATATATTTCCCGTCCATCAGTGTCTTGACGTTGTGGCTCTTCACATCGATGGTCTTCAGCGTGCCACGGTCTTCGACAAACGCCACCTTCTTGCCGTCGGGACTGAACTTTGGCAAGAACGAAGTCCGGTTGCTCTTCACGAGTTGCTCCTCCGTAAGGTCTCCGGCATAGGTAAAGAGTTTTTCCTTGTCATCCTTGATCTTTGTCCGATACACCTGCCAAAGTCCGTTGCGCTCAGAAGCGTAGACGAGCGAACGTCCGTCGGGGGAAAAACAGATGTTGCGTTCCTGCTCGGGGGTGTCTGTAATCTGTTTTGTCGTCTTATAGTCTGTGGAGGTAACGAAGACATCGCCATGATCGACAAAGGCTATCTCCTTGCCCGAAGGTGAGAGACAAAACTCCGTGGCTCCCCCCCGTCAGCGTACGGCGCAGTAGCTCCTTGTCGTTAGTGTCGGCGACGATCGAGACGTTGACCTTCCGCGGTTGCTGCCCGGGAAGGAGCGTATACAGCTCACCATTCTGTGAGAAGCAGAGCTTGCCGTTGCCCGACGCTGAGAGGAAACGCACCGGATTGCCTGCGAAATGGGTCAGCTGTACTGCTTGATTGCCATTCAAAGTGCGCTGATAGACGTTGAACGTACCGTCCTGTTCGGACAAATACCAAAAGCCATCGCCCTGGCTGTTCCACACCGGGTTGCGGTCCTCACCTTTGAACGACGTCAGTTTCGTGAATTTACCATTGTCGTCGAGCCAGATGTCACGTGTGATGGGGGAAGTATGATGTTTCCGCCACGTGTCCTCATAGCCTTTCTTGTCGTGATAAAGGATCTGTCCTTTGGCGTTGAGGCTCATGTCTTCCATGGTGATGTCGGAGAACTTCACCGGTCGTGAGCCGTTGACGTCGACTTCATAGACCTGCGGGAATTGCTTCGACGGGAAGATGATGGACTTCGGTTCATCCCACAGTGCCGCCGAGAAGAGCACGTGACTGTTGTCACGCCAGGAAATTGGCGTCTCATCGCCGCTGTCCGTTGTCAGTCGTTTGGGCGTGCCTCCTTCTTTATTCATGACATAGATGTCCATGCTCCCCTGACGGTTGGACATAAATGCGATCAACTGTCCATCAGGACTCCAGACGGGATTGCCGTCGTAGGCAGCGTTTGAGGTCAGTTGTCGCGCCTGTCCACCGTCGGCAGACACTGTGAAGATGTCGCCTTTATAACAGAAGGCAATCTGCGCACCATCGGGCGAGATGGCGCAATGCCGCAGCCACAGCGGATGTTCCTCAGCTTGCGCTGACATCGCGAAGAAGGCAGCAAAAGCCAATGGAAAAAATCGGAATGGTATTTTCTTCATAGTAGAATCTCCTTTTTGTAACAAAGTAATAACCGATGTTGCAAAGTTAATGATTTTGCAAGACTCATGCAAAGGAATCAAGAAGATTTATCCTCAAGAATTTGAGAATTATAGAATTGGTCCTGATAGATAGAGTCAACGAGTATTATTCATGAACATCAGGTGCTATTGTATTGTATAGAATATAACAGTTTTGAGAATCGCTTTGCTGTTAACACCCTATCTTCTTTGCGTAGCGAAGAATTTAAAAAATAGCTCGTGGATAGGACGTGCCATGCCCATGAAGGGATCATCAACAAATCAAGTAGATATATTTGTAGAGATCTGTGTGACCATTCTCACTGAGTTACTTATTTCTCACAGAGTTCACAGATCTACACGGATGCGAGACTCTAAAGCAATAGCATTGTGAGAGGAGGTATCCGTGAGAAAAAAATAGCCGCGAGAACATCAACAGCAATCTAAAGTCTCCAAAAGCAAAAAACAATCTTGGCCGGTTCCGATTCCATTAAAACAGATGCCAAAAATGTGCCAGAAGCTGACAATGAAGAAGAGGCCGGCAGCAAATCCAATTCGATGTTCAGCACCGACAACGATAAACTTTGGGAATAATCCTTTTTCTGCGTGAAGACAACAAGCGCCGGAAAAGCAAAAGTGCTTTCCCGGCGCTTTATTTTATAGGGAAATGACATTCGCCTGTCTATTTCATGGTTCTATATTTTTGCGTAATTTTGAACCGAATCCCGAATTCGTAAATAAAACTATCAAGCATTCCTGTCACAAAACGAAACCACAATGGATTACAGCGGTCATAACGGCAATGACCGCACTTGTAAGGACAAGAAGAGACCACGCTCACCTTTACCGAGCAACAAGGCTAGCAGGTCAGTGATGCGAGCCATTTATCTGCCACAGACTATTTTTTGTCCCTTGCCGGGTCGTAGGCGAAGAAGTCAACATACCACTGCTTACCCTTGTGGAGCCTCGGAAGGGTAAACTGAACAATACATTTTGATGAAATAAGCTCTTTGTCTAAGTGAGACATTTTTTACATTGTTCGCTCACCGCAACCAATGCCACTGAAAAGTGTCGTCTGAAAACTGTCCGGCATATAAACCGAAAAACGTCCGAAGTGTTGATTGTCAACAACTTCGGACGTTATAGTTGCGGAGGCAGGATTTTCAAAAATGTACACATAGCTCTGATAATCAATAAGTTATGATTTACAGAGAATGTAAAGCGGATGATCTACTGTCCCACATCTGTCCGAGAATAAAAAGTTGAATAAATGAGGTATTAGTCTGAAAATATGCGGATTACGACACATACGTGAAGAACATTCCGCATAATTAGTGTCCCTTATTTGTCCGAATGCATCTCTTTCATGAGCTTGATATGGTCATTAATCCGCTCTTTTAGCGTAGAAATGATCACATCTTTAGAGGCTATTAGCTCTTTATCAGACTGAATGATTTCTTCCTGGAGCTTGATTACTTTATTCAAATGCTCAATCTTTTGTAACGCATCATTTGCGTTAGGGGAATTCACAATATTATTGTCCCCATAGACGTGTGGATTGATGCTGGAAGTCGTCTGAGAAGGACGTTGGTAATCAAGGAAATACTCTACTGATTTCCCCGTACCGATGGCAATCTTCTCGAGTTTGTCGATGGTAAGGTTGACACCGTCTTTATAATAACGTTCAATACCTTTGTTCTTAGAGAACATTTCTCTTGAGAGTTTGGCCCCCAGGCCTCTCTCATTCTGGGTTAATTCCCGTAAGCGTGAACCTTTATACATAGTGTATTCCTTAAAATGAGTTAAAGTACGCACCAAAGCGGAAATAAGTACCGCATATATTTGGAACATACTGCATATTTTACTAACTTTGCTCACAAATTTAATAATTAATATTGGAAAAGAAGATGAATAAACGTAGAAAAATTAATGCTGATGGAATTTCTTCTTACTATAAGAGTTTGCCTTTCGGAGAAAAAGACAAATTCGTAACGAGGATAGCAGAAGCATTAGAAATGTCTACGCCAAATGTCAGACGTAAGATCTATAGGGGAACCTGGAAAGGCTACGAGCTAAAGTTCGTGGATGATATAATCAACAGTTAAAACTTAAGCCTATGAAAGCGACTGGAAAGAAGATTGAGTTCACCTCTCTCCCAGATGGAAGAGTTGCGGTGATGGAGGGTGAAGAAATCTCAGTTCTTAAAGTAGAGGACAGAGAATTCATCGACATGATGGCGGAGCTCATCAAGAAGCAGTATCCTGGAGCGTGGAAGGCCCTCTGTCTGAATTACAAGGGCAGTGAGTACAATCCTGGTTACTTCAAGTTTAAATGCGTCTGCCGTTTCATCTCATGCAATATGGGAAAACTGGATGCTCTAAAGTACGATGTCGATAATGGAGTATTGCATCTCGAGGATATTAGCTGCCCCATTCGCAAGGAATGTCCATTCTGTGATATTGTCTGCCATCCTCAACTCTACGGGATGACCAAACGTGAGCAGAAAATACTGAAGATGCGGGCAGAGGGTCAGACCTACAAGGATATCGAGCAGGAGATGGGTACAAGCCAATCGAGTATCAAGAATGCAATTCAAAATGTTACTCACAAACTAAAATTGTGCTCGTCCAAAGACCTGATGAAGATAGCTGCCGCAATGTTATGACCGATACATTAGACAAATTGTAATCGGTATCTTTGCACCAACAAATTTCAGAAATT
>ULVN01041243.1_pt1 | contig 19597 bp, 14 predicted proteins | sample 1959491 | NCBI WGS metagenome assembly ULVN01 (sample SAMEA4835787, study PRJEB28245) | human gut metagenome | biome: gut microbiome; material: fecal sample | place: Denmark | collected 2008 | reverse complement strand
TGCAATTGAGATTGTCATTGAGATTGCTTGCGGATTTTAGGGGTCATAGTAAACAGCGATATTCCCCTTCTTGCCAGCAAAGGTGCCGATGAAGCTTCGTGTTCCAACAGGAAGCAACTTACTTATTTTTGCGTTCAATCTGAAACCCTTAGCGATAAGTTTCTTTTGAAATTGTTCGATACTTCCAGTCAGTGAAATGCCAGCAAATTTCATATGCTCGGTTTGTGCATTAAGAACCAATGTAAATAGAGACACAAACAACAATAGCATCAGTTTTCTATTCATGATCTTCATAATTGATTTTAGTAATTGTAGCACACTTTGATTTGGAAGCATTCAATATCGCATCTATCTCCTTCTTGTAATTTTTGTCATAGCGATAGAGTAAACCTCTGGTGCACTCATCTTGTGGAAGTTGCTCTTTCAAGAGACTTTCTATCGTATCGGCAGCACGGAAGATGTTCTCATAGCTGATTGGCGGTACTTCCGCATTATTGTCAAGCCACTGTGATAGATATGTCCACGAGCGGTTCGCTACGCCGTGCCTTTCGCATACAAGGTATGATACACATTCTGCCTCAAACTCTTCTTGTTCATCGGAAACTAATCTAAGTTTCCACATTTCATTGGAGAATGGGGTAAGGTGATGACAGAACAAATGTCCTAGTTCATGGCATACAGAAGCAAATTCCTCACTTTTGTCTGCTCGTTCATTTACAGAGATTTTATAAAACGTCTTTGTCCTTATTTCATGAATATTGTTTTGGAAATCTCTTATACTAACAGTCGCAACATTCGTAGTCTTTCTAATCATTGCTCCAAAATCAGCTCCTGCACGAGTTTTGCCTTTGTCTATACCACTATATGCCAAACGGCGCATAAGGTTATCATAGTCCTTGTCAGACACCTTACCATTTCCTACGGCATAAGGATGTGATACTTGTTCTAATATTGACTGTATTTCATCGTCGTCATCCCATAGGCTCTTCTGAATAGGACAAGTATCGCCAATCTCAAATACAAATGAAATCGGTCCGTATTTGCGAAGAATGACAAGTGGCCTGGCTTCATCTTTGGGCTTTCTATTGTATCTGTCAGTCCATTGTCTTGCCGTGAGAACATAACGAGCTGAAGGCATCTGTGTTTTCACAAGCATATTGTTGTACGGAGACAACTCCTTGAAGTGGGCACAGAATTGAAGAAGAGACTTGAAGAATTCGCTTGACCTATACTTTTTGATAAGACTAAAGAGTACATCGATCTTAGCTTTACCCTCTTTATAGATTTCTGTAGAATTCCTTATAGTCTCTGCCCATTTCTCAAGGCTCTTTGTGTCAACTCCAATAGTATAGTCTTTGTACCACAACTCCTTTAAAATAGAGTCGATTAAGGAATCGGAAAGATTTAAGAAGGTTTGGATATTGGCCTTCAAAGCCTCTTTCATACTTTCACTCCAGTCTTCGTATGTATATCTTCCTCCGTCAATGGTTTCATAACCAAGTTGAAGGAATGACTTTGTTAAGGTATCGGAAGTATTTGACATTTAAAGATTTCGTTTATCTTTTACGTATTTTCCAGTTCGCAGTTTTATTGAACAATTCTTGGAAGTCACAGAATATCCAGCAGTCAAAGTGTCTGTATACGGCTTACGCTCACCAATTAGACGATAATCATTGGTGAACGTCATATATGTGTTCAGTTTAGAACCTCTATTAGTAATCCATATGGTTTTCTCTTTACCATTCATCTTAAGCTCTATCCTGCTTCGACCAATGGTTTTGTTAAGCACCTTTTTCTCTCTTTCTTCGGAAGTATGGGCGCTTATATCTTGTAGAATGTCTTGTATACCTTCCATAAGATTATTTTGGTTGATTTATTACTCTTTTGTAAAACTCACGGTAAACGCTCTGCACTTACGTTCACTCTGCCGGATATTGGCGAGGGAGAAACGGTCAGGCTTCTCGAAAATGTCAAGACCTCGGCTGAGAAGAATCTTCCAACCATTGTCAAGGAGTATCCAACGGTCATGGTCGGCCTTGAAATCCCAGGTGAACGTGATGCCGACAGCCAGAAGGTCAGCTTGCAGACTCTCGAAGTTGTCGATCATCTCCGGAATCTTGTTATCATCATTCTGTGTGCTTAGGTGTATCTTTAGATTCTCAGGGTCAAGACTGACCTCACGAATGGTCTGCACCAGTTCAATGAAGTTGTCTATCTGGAACGGAGCACGAACGTAGGGGTCAACGACTGTGATCTCATGGGCTGTACGCAGATAGTCGCCGAAGAGGTTACGATAGGTCACGCCTTTCTGGTTCATTCGGATGGTCCTCATGCACTCTCGCAGCATTGGGATACGTGGACGTTTGGAGTGCTGTTCATTTCCGAATTTCTCCGTCAAATCTTCTTTTGAAGCTGATTCATCTGCTGTTGACTTATCGGAGGATTCTTCCGCTGATAATTTCGGCAGGCCTTCATCCTCCTTCACATCCTTGTTGCCGAACAAAGCAGCTTCGAGGTCGATGCCGTTCTCCACCTCTTCAAGTGTCGTCACTTTCACCGTTTCTCCATTCTTCTGATTGACATACTGGAACTTGGCAGGTTCCGCACAGAAGGTCTCGTCGATACGATAGAGCTGGTCCTTTACGCGTTTACGGCCTTCGGCGGCAAAGTCAACAAGCTCGTAGGCTTCCTCGTCCGTCATATTTCCGTCGGGATAAAGAAGCTTCATCATGCCCGAGAACGTCTTGCGGATGGCAAGATGATCACGTTCTGAAAGCGATCCGTCAAACTTGGCGTACTTATCGAGCTGGTTGGTCCAGTCGGTATTGCGCAGTGCATGGAGCACGGCCGCCAGATAGTCGGTGATAAGACCATAACCTTTCGAGAAGCTACTCTTCTTAAGCATTCTTATCTCCCAGCCTGGATTGTACAAGTGGATGCGGTCGAGGAAGGCACCCTTGATAAAGGAGGACGGGATGGACTCAAACAGATGGCTGTTCTTGAGCATGAACGTAACGGTGTGCTTCGTATTGCCGACAAACACCATGGAGGCCGTTGCCTCATGGGTAGCCTTGCCACGGTTGAAGCTCTTGTTAGCAAGGTAGTTCTGCATGGTATCAATGAGAACAGCATCAACTGAACGCCCTTTCTGTTGTTCAAACTCATCCCAAGCCACCACGTCCCAGTAGCCCACAAGACCGAGAATTTCCTTATTGCCGCTCATTTTCACGAACAGACGTGCCGAGGTGACATCACCACCACTGACGAGTACGCCATAGGGAGAGAGTTCCTGGAACACATGGCTCTTACCTGTTCCCTTTGGACCCAGCTCCATGAAGTTGAAGTTGTTTTCCACATGGGGCAACAGTCGGGCGAGCGTGATAAACTTCTCCCGTCGGTTCATCACCTCTGGGTTCAATCCTACGGTGTGCATGAGCAGGTCTATCCATTCATCGGTAGTGAAGTTCTTGCGCTGGGAGGTATAATCGTCCAGTTCAATGCGTGAGATCTGAATGGGTTTCAGCGTCTGAATCTCCCAGCGGACCTTCACGTCCTCACCGGTGAGATACCCCACCGTAACGATGCACCATACGCCGTTGCCAGAAAGCAGTTTCGGATTCTTCACCACGTATTCCGTACCGATTGGCACACCAGTCAGTCCGAGATTGGCAAAGGAAGCGTTATACTCGTCCTTTTTCTCATTGAGCACTACCGTCACCTTGTCGATGATACGGTGTTTCCCGTGCTCACGGATGATACCTTTCACGCGCTCGGCATCGGCACGGTGGACGTAGTTGTTCTGTATCACTGTCTTGACCTTGACCAGTCCATCTGCGATGACCTCTTCATCATCACTGGCACAATATTGTCCAAGGAGATATTCAAGAACATAAGTAGGCACGGGCAGTCCGCCTTTAACCTGGAATGCCAGGTCTTTACGGACAACCTTACCGGCAAATGCCTCCATTATTTTATCTTGTAGGCTCATAAGCTAAAAGTCAAAATCGTTTTCTATAAGTGTGTTGTTTGTTACGTTCACCTTCGCCAAAGGATTAAGCCTTTGCTCGTCTGTAGCATCATAGATGCGCAGTTGCAATACCTTTGACTCAACGTTCTTGTTCAGTGTCAAGTCCACCTGTATCTTGCGGTTATCAAGGGAAGGGTCTGTCTTGTCGAGGGTATATGATTTCTCTGCAGTCACCATCTCATCACCATCGTATAGAGCGCAAGTCACGACCCTCCCTTTCATCTCCATTGATACAGCATCTGTCTGAAGGAGCTTGAATCGCAGACGCGAGGCTTGAACACTGAGCGTTTGGTCAAGCACAAATACTCCCACTGATTGTTTGGTGTCAACACGTTCGTGCTGGCTAATCAGAACAGGAATAATCATCTCTTCGAGGGATGCACCACCATGCGTAAACATATATCCACCCGATGGCGCATTGAACCGATTGGTTCCTTCCGGGACAGCAACAAAGATATTGCCATCTTCCACCATTCCAGACACATCGCTCAGACGATATTTAGTTACTCCCTTGACAGGTTCTCCGGAATTGGTAAGGTAATATCGGGTTGTCTTTTCCAAGGCATCTTCTTCAACGGGGAATTTGTCTTTATCCTTAAATTCTTTGTCATTGAAAAGAAAACCATGATCGGCTGTGACAATGACCTGTGTAACGTTGTATGTCTCGTGGATCTTATGGATGAGCGTGTCGAGTTCGTTAATGGTCTTACGGCAGTTCTCCACGACATCCTCCGCAGTACCTCCATGTCCTTTCCGGTCGATATTATCGTGCATCACATAAACCAACGGATGCTTGAATATCTCTCGGTTCTTATCCTGGTCATAATCAGAGACTACGCCAAAGTCCACACAGATAGCATTCTCTTTATACGATTCGAGGTGCTTCGAACGGTCAATGGTCTTGGCAAGTATTTTATTATCGACGCTCATGTTCTGCCCGGTAGTATCTCCGTATAGCTTCAAACGTTGATGAGGAAGCATAGCGGGCTTGCAAAACTTGGTCTCCGTAGGCAGCATGGCCAAAGCGGCATCAAGATGAGCCACATGTTTACGTTTGGCCAATGTACCAATCAGTTCTTCTGCCACTTCATACCGAAGCGCGTCACTGATGATAACAACGAGCTTCTTTTGTACGGGAGCCACTTTCTCTTCATAGAAATCTTGCTGGCGAAGGATATGGATACCTCCAAATCCACCGGCTTCCTTCACGCATTCTGTCCACTGCAGATTCATGCGGTTGGAGTACTTTGCATAGTGTAGGTCAAGTTTTTTCTTTGCAGCCTGCATGGTCTCGAACAATTTAGAATCAGGCTGTAGTCTATAATAAGCTTCGGTTGACTGGCGGTACAGCTGGTCAATGCGGTACCAGTTGTGTTGGTAGGCCGCAACATAATCATCAGGGGTATTCAGCGTCAGCGTTTCCAATGATTGTATATACTCGTAGTATCTTGCCGCGATGACAGCATAGTCCATAGCCTGCGACAGGTCGTCCTCCGCATGATGGCGAATAATCAAGTCTTCCAAACGTTGAATGACAGCTGTTGGTTCTGTCTCGATTTTCTCATCTAAGAGAGTCTTGACGATAGGAATGCACAGCCCGTCCGGCACGAAATTGTATTTTGCTTGTGTGCCATACCATTTGATGATGTTCTCGTTGCGAATACTCCCACCGAGTTCCTCGAAGACCTCGTTGAGTATTTGGCTCTTACTGTCCTGGCTTTGTGCCAACTCAATCAGGCGATTCATCTGTTGCAGCGCATAGGTATCGCTGATGCGGTATTTCTTATAGTCATCGGCATCAATTGGAGCCAGGTTCTGAGTGATGGCATTATATTTCAGGATTTGAACGATATTGCCAACTTTCTCCTCTGTATTGTCGTCGTAGCCAGTGTCAAAGATGTCGGTCAATTGCTGCTGCAATTTGTCAACAATAGTTTTGTTCTTCCTAAGACGGTTGAAAAATTCCATCCGCTTTTGCGCCATCGACTTTCTGCCAAGGAAGATAATCTCAAGCAGGATGTTATCCCAGTCGAGAACACGTTGCACCCCCATATAACTGCTAAGGAATGCTCTCACGGCGACATCCTCCGTGATGGAACCGTCACGATAGTATTGTTCCAGCAATCGCATCATCTTTGACGATTGCAGTTGCTGGATATTCTTATTCACGAAATTTGTCATGGATGCAGGGATGTCGTATTGCTGCATGAATGCAGTAGCGTCTTGCATGTGGAATTCCATGTTGGCCGCAAGGACATCCATTAATGGAAAGTCGCTCTGCAACGACTTCTTCTCCAATGGCGACACCTGGTCAAAATAGATGACTACTTTGTCATTAGCCCATTCGTGGTCAAGACGATACTTTGTCGTGAACCAGTCGCCTTTGAAGCGTACCCATCTATAGCCTTCCGGCCACTCCACACGGTCGAGGTCGTCTGCCACCCATGCGTCATGGAAGATGAAAAGCACCCGTAGTTCCGGATCTCTTTCAAAATATGTGGTTATCTTATTTAAAAGTAAATTCATATCTTCTTAAAATTATAGCCAATTTTCATTTGGAAAAGCCTCTTTCACAGGCTTAGTTGATAATACTTTGTAATAGCAATTAGGTTCATTAAAGACATCTGCTATAGAAGAAGCATCTTTGTGAACCCTCACAGTACACGAAGCGTAAACTTCATACACGAAAGGTATGACAAAGTCTCTTTCGTTCAAAGTTATATGTTGGTTGTTGTCATTTGAAATTATCAGAGAAACCTTCTTTTTCTCATCCCACCCATTAGCAAAAGCAGAATTTGGACGTACCTTTATTTGAAAATTTTGTCCTTCTGGCGTAGATGGAATGATTTTCTTATTTTCATAGAAAGCTCTTAACTGAATAGACGCAATATATGCATCTTCTGTACACTTGTTATATATATTAAATTTTATCCCGCTATTTATTTCTATGTTATTGATATTGTCATAATACATCTTAAGATTATGGAAATTATTATCCACAATCTCACCTTTGAAGTTACTTATATTGATGGTATCCCCGAATAAGCCACTTAAAAGAACCTTCTCTTTTGAAAATAAAGCGTCAGGGATGTCTATCATCCTTAAAGCCCTGTTGTTATCATGGTAAACCGTTTTGGGATTAAAATCTACCTGCAAATTAAAATTACGTTGGCCCTGGTAAGTTATTTCCATTTTGGCTTTATAAGACTCACCATCAAATTTCAAGACAAACTTACCTTTTCTTAAATTATAGCCAGTTGCTTTTACTGTTTCAATAAAATTCCTTTGAGGGATGATAAATGTCAAATTAATATCTTTGACCGAAGGGCCAATAAAGACCTTCTTTATATCACCCTTCATTCGTACATCATTCACCCAATAACTTCCTAAACATGTTATAGGGATTACGGGCAGATTTGGGAAAGGAGAGTCTGATAAAAAAATACCATCTTTTTCAAAATCTCGATTCTCTATTTTCTCCTTATTTTCGTTATTCACAGTAAATGATAAGGTTCGATTTAACGTATTACCTTCAGAGGGGAATATTTGACCAACTATGTTGTCTTCTTCTTTTTTAGGAATGAGCGATACCATGATATTATGAAGATTCATGAATCGTGAATATGTCTCACTTGAAATGAGATGTTGCTGATAATCACTTGTTACATTATTCGCTAAATCCTTATTGAGTTCTTTCAGAAACTCACTGGCATACGCTTTATAGTATTGTATATGTTTTTTCTTTAGCTCTTTCTTCCTTGATTCACTTATACTGGGAGCTATCAAAAACATTTGTCTTTGCTCCTTACCTACAGCCTTTGAAATTCTTTCTATAAGTTTAAGTATATTATCATCTTCTAAACTATAGCCAATAAATGCAATATTCTTTGTTAAGAATTCACCTTCTACCAGCTTCCACATTTCCTTATTACGTTTTTGTGCAAGCAGGTCTTTGTAGTCTTGAGTTGTAATGACTAAAGAATCTGGATCGGTAAAATCTCCATGTATTTTAAAAATTGTTACAGGCTTATTCTCCATTGTAGAGCAGTCCTTATCTGTTCTAACAACCTGACAGTCATCTACAGAATAGGAATCTTCAAGCAAAGTATCATAATTGGTGGTGAAAATCTTATGAAAATGGGGTATCTTGGTCAATGCTATATGATCACTCAAACTCGTAGGCTTGAATGATGTAAATAAGTTTTTAAGTATCTGAACGAGTTGAACACGACTGCCGGCACATTCTTCTTCGACAAAATATTCTGACAATTCGTCCAAGCCATCGTTAGAATGTCCATTCTGACCTTCTTTCGATATCTCATTAAGTATTGCCTGTTTCAACATAGCAACAGAAGGGGCGTGAGCCTCCAATGAAAAGCCCGCGCCAATAAAAAGTGTTACCTCTTCTTTTCTGACTAAACTTATGAGATGTTCAAACATATATGTTACTTGATTTTAAATAAAACATCACCAAACTTAGCATAGTTCACCACCACGCCATCATCGAGGTCGAAGGCTATCTCCTTGTCGGCCACCTCATGCAATCGGTCGTGGTATTCACGACATTCGGCAATCTGCTTCGTGATCTTGTCGAGTTCACGGCGTTGCTGCGCTGTGAGGTTGGCCGCGTCAGCCTGCATGTCCTCTTGCTGCTTAACGAGATATTCAATGTATGGCAACAAGTACTTTGTACGAACACGCTCGGCTGTCCATGCGTTCATGCGGTGCATATAGGTAATGCACTGGAAGGCACCTTTCTTGCTACTGAACAGCCAGTAGATAGGACGGTTCTGATACATCTTCTTATGATCTTTCCAAAAGTCCTTCAGCAGGTATTGCTCCAGGGACTTGCCAAGAGCCTTCTCCATGAAGTTGAGGTTGTCAGTCAGCGAATCTTCACCGAAGACGATGCGTATTAAGTCGATGAGACGACGCAGCATGTTGTCGTTATAGGGACAGTCGCTTGGCATCAATGGGATGATGCCGTCATCATCTATCTTTATCTCTTCGCCATGATAGTCGTATGCCGCCAAATCCTCTGCCGACGGATTCGGATAAGCGATGTGCAGTCCGGGTTTGTCAAGACGGTAGCGGCCCATGCACACACCTACGAGGTAGGAGATGAGCTGCTTGATGAGCACGTCGTTGTGCCATTTGATATGCTGGTTGTTTGTTTCCATTGTCATTTGTTCTTGTCAGTTTGTACTTCCCAATAGCCTTCTTTCCTGCCTCCATGCCGCATGATGCTGCCTTCTCTCTGTAAACGGGCGAGGATGCGTTGCACCTGACGGCTGGAGAGCTGTACTTGGGTGGCTATGCTGGCCGCCGTACTCTCCGGGCGTGCCCTCAGGATGCTAAGGATTTCTTTTACGACATCTTTTACGACATCTTTTACGACATGCTGAGGCTCCACCTCGGGGATCGTCACATCGTCTTCTATCGACTGCTTATACGCAGCTATCTCCTGTTGCAGATTGCGCAGATGAGAACGAAACATAAAGTCTCGGAAAGGCTCCAGAGAATCCTGCTCACGGGAATCGACCAGCGCCTGGATATATTCCGCTCGGTCATCCTTCAGCACCTTGGTAGGCACAAGACCGTATTCCATCTGGATATAGTTCATCACCAGTCGCGACATTCTTCCGTTGCCGTCCACCCAGGGATGAATGGCGACAAGCAGGTTGTGGGCATCGAAGCTCAAGGCATACCGGGCGATGACGTCGTTGTCATCCTCTAACTGTTTCTGCCGCTCATTCATATTTTGGCAGAAGTCAGCCAGCCGCGACGGCACCTTTAGAAAGTTGAGGTAGGAGCGTCCTCCGATCCCTGCCGTGACGTTTACCTTGCGCAACTCACCTTTGGAGGAATCGAATGTCCCCGACAGCGTACTGTATTTGCTGCCGGTGTTCTTCATCACCAGCGCCGACAGACTCTGTAGCATCTCCGTAGAGAAGGGAACGTGTTTCGCAGCCATCCGCATGGTTTCCTCGTAGGCGGCTTTCAGGTCGAGGTTCATCAGCTGTTCCACCATCGTCCTGCCCTTGGCGGCGATACCCTCATCGAAGAGCAGTTGGTTCTCTATCTCCGTCACCGTAGAACCCTCGATGGCAGTAGAGTGCGTGATGATAGAGTAGAGGTAGAACTTCTGATAGTCTATCTGTTCCGCTATGCCCAGCCGATGGTATTCCTCAAGCGTGGCAAGAAGTGATCGTATGATATTCTCATCCATAGGCTTTATTCTATCGTTATCTCTCCCTGTTGGAGGATGGTGATCTCGCTGAGTGGCACGTTGGGTGTCAGCTCGTCCTGCAAGCCGTAGATGTCAATGAACTGCCGGTTGAGCTCTTCCTCGTTGTCATGGAGCTGCATGAAGCGGGCGGTCCACAGTTTCTCAAAGGCATTGACACAGAGCTCCAACGTGCTACCGTGAGTGGTTACGCCATCGGTTGGATGAAGCATGTCCTCCAAAGCTGTTACCGCAGCATGGTAATCGTCATACCAAGGCTTGGTAACGTCATTACCACGGTCTGGTAAGGGTGTTACCATGGCCTGGTCATCCTCTGCTTCGCCTTGTTCGCAATAGTTTTCCGCCGCGAAACTATCAGTTTCTCGCTTAGAAACTGCTGGTTTCTCGCTTAGAAACTGTTGGTTCCTCGGCTTGAGACTACCAGCTTCTTTCTTTGAAACTACTGGTTCTTCGCCCTCTGCATACTTCATAATGGCTACCAAGAGATTCTCGGCAAAGTCCCAAGAAGTCTCGTGGGCGTCCCAGTCGAGCCTGGAAATATTAATGCAGCTTTTTACCAATAGTTCGACAGAATTATGTTTTACGGTATTATCAATAAATGGTAATGATCCTATATCTGTCTTAGTAACATTAATAGTTGGATTGATTAATGTTAGATAACTTAAGGACACAGCAGAATTTAGGAAGCCAAGAATGTAAATATTATCTTCTATATTATTTGGGAACAAGACAGGCGCCGAGTTACCAAACAATATACCTTGAGGTACAAATCTAAAAGAAGGTGAATTTGAACTTACCATATTCCAGGTTATCCCCTCTTTAAAATAATATTTTGGATCTCGTAATCGATAATTCCCTTTATTATTTATTATATCTATTCCTCCTTTATAAAGATTATTAACGAGATCAAAATTACCGTACCATTTTCTAACACCACCTCCTCTAGTTACTAAAAACCATCGATATTTACCATCTTTGACATCTAAGAAAGAACGTGGGCTTTTAGCAATTTCTTTACTTGAACACTCAAAGAATAGACGGGTAAATTTCGCATCGTTACCAGTCATTACTCCAGAACGAGGTTCTGAAAATTCATCTAATTTTTTATTATTAGAGAAATTTTCAACATCAGTAGAGCTAATCCAATAACCAATAGGGCAACTAGGAATCATCTCAAAATCATGTTGTTTTACATTAGTATATAAAACATTAATACCATCTTTATTATTGAAATGAATATTACTTTGGAATAATTGTTCCTTGTCTGCGCAATTCTTACCATCAACAAGACGATAGTACGTGCTAGTAGTAATCGGTTTGTGGTTTGAAACGACAAAGGCGACATTCTGCACGACTTCTCCACTAAGTTCGTCGAACGTGTGTGGGCCTAGGTGGAGCATAGAATCAATCTGCATCGTCTCTAACAAGTCTTTGCGCAATTGCTCAAAGGATGACAGAAACATCCAGCTCTGCATGTTGATAATCGCATATTTGCCGTTGGGCACAAGACGGTCTTTCGCCACGAGCATGAACACTGCAAAGAGGTCGGCTTTCCCCTTGGAATAGTTATCCTTCACATACTTTGACAGGACATTGTTGAATTTGCCACTGCCCATATAGGGTGGATTCATCACCAGTGCCGTGTATTTCTGTGTGAGAGCGAGGATGACGCGCACGTACGGCATCATCTTCTTGATGTCGTCGGGGATAATATCCTGCTGTTCATAGTCTTCCAAGCGTACTTGCATAATGTTGCGCGTGCGCTCGGAGATATTGAACTTCATAATAGAGCCGAGTGTCTTGGCGTTGTCCATCAGTTTAACAGCCTCAACCAGCTCATTCAGGACCGTCGTGTCGCTGCCAAGAATAAAATGTGAGCACTGCTCGCGGATGATGTTATCCTCATTGGCTTTGTCATCAGTGAACGGGTCGGGCATGTCAAGGATGTTTGGCATAACCTTGGCATCAGTGAACGACTTGTCCTTTTGGCAAGCTTTCAACAGCAGAGCAAACGTGGCAAGCTGTTTGGCACGCTGGTCAATATCCACGCCAGTGAGATTCTCTTTCAGGATATGCTCTACAGCCTCACGACGGGAATAGCCTTCATAGAGATAGAGGTCGAACAACACCTCAAACATATAACCGACAATATGGCCGGAGCCACAGCCCAAGTCGGCAAAGCGAAGCTCTTCGAGATTGTCGGAGTGGCAGATATGGTCATTGTCACGCTGATCCTGGTCAACGAGATATTTCCACTTTTGCTTAAAATCATCTGCAGCATAGGGATTGTTGTCAAGATAGATACGACCGATGGTGTTCTGTACCATATATTCCACAATCCATTCTGGAGTAAAGATCTGTGTCGCAGGGGCTATCTCGTCAGCATCGTATTTGCCCTTCTTGGCAAACACTTCATCCTTACGGTCGGAGATATAGAACTGATAGAGCCATCCGATAAGCGTGGAAGAGCCATAGTCCTCCTCAGAGATGAAAGCCGTATTGTTGAGCATATCGACATAGCCGCCCTCGCGGAGAATGTCCTGTGGAAGAAGCAACTCTGTATAGTCAGTGATGGCTCCGAAACAACGGTTGATGATGGGGTTGCTGTGGCAAAAAGCCACGATGAGCAAGGCAAACTGCTCGTTGGTCTTGGAGTCATCGTTGAGCAGTTCGTCGAGTTCCTTGCGTGTGCGCTCGTTCATCTCCGGCATACGTCCATGACGTGCCTCGCTGACAATCAAGGGAACGTGAATGTCCTCGCTCTCGTATTGGAGTACGGGAGAGATGAAGCCCTGCTTACTGAGGATGCGGATAGCGATGAGACGGTTGAACCAGGTATAAGCAGCTTCTTCAGCAACATCACGAACACCACGATGGCGAATGCTGTCGAAAAGCGACATCCATCGGTTGTAGAACGACTCGCTGACGACTGTTCCCATGAACACGGCACCGCCACCGAGAAGCTGAGGCTTCTCAGACGGTGCACCAGTCTTTAGGTCGAAGCCCAGACCTTCTATCCTATGGGCTACGCCTTGGAGTAATATCTTGCGTGCTTCAGTAGCGAAGCGTTTCAGTTGCGTTGTATTCATCTATTGTTAGCTTACTATGATACCATCGTTGTCTCCAAGGAGCTTGATGAGCTGGTCTTTGAGTTTGGCGAGATAGTTGTCAATATCCTGTTCATTACAAAGCGGATTCTGAGTGCCAGTGCTTGTTACGAGTCTGACGAACTGTATCTTCGAATGGTGAACGCCACGTCCCTGAGCAATGGTGTTGATGACGTTGATCATCTTTGTGATGAAGCCTGTGGTGTCGGCGGCATCCTTCAGCGCATAGAAATTGCGGCTGCTTGTCTTCTCACGGATAGTCTGCTCAGGGTCAGCATATTCGTCAGGCTTGACTTTCTGTTGTTTAGCGTAAGCATCCAGTTCGTCGAAGGCCTTGTGGTAGGCATCGGTGACATCCTGGACAAGTTCCTGACGACACTGCTTGAGTTTGCCGGACAAGGGTCGCTGCAACTTCATATAAGCCTGAAAGTGCTCCCACGGTTTCTCATCCGTCTGAATCTGCATCAGCGTGGCGGCTGCCTTGTGGTCTTCGTCAGACAAGAAGTCGAAGTTGCTCTTGTTCTCGTCGATGAAGGCTAAGAGACGGTTGTAGTTGTCCTTGTGGTCGTGGCAGAATTCATTGATTTGTTTGCAGCCGTCAATAAGCTTGGCAGCTTTGTCACGGTCGGCCACAATCGTCTCGAAGAACTTCTGATGGTCACGGATGCCACTCCATGTGTCCATCAGTGTGATGGCATCGTTGAGGACATGCACGAAAGGCTTGCCGGGGAAGTCGGTGTTGGCAAGATGGCGGTAAGTATCACGAAGTTTGTTCATAGGAGAACTTGCATTCTCCTTGCATTCCTGATAGAGTTCGGTGCTGTCGTTTGCGCCACGTACCTCCACTACATTGAAGACTTTCTTCCAGCTGGCAATGAAGTCATTGATAAGCTTTTGGGAAATAGCCTTGGCTGGCTCGATCGTGTAGCGGGTTGCCTCACGTACAATATTTGCGGCTATATCCTTGCGGCTCTCTATGGGAGAGTTGTTATAGGCAAAAGTGTAGAGATGGCGGCGCACCAACTCATTTGTAAAATAGATAGTGGCAAGGTCTGACCAGCCGTAGGGCACACGGGTGAACGTCCTGACAACCTCGGCGACCGTAATGTCGTGAGGTGCGCGGTCGATGACATCCTTGATGCGCTTCTCCGGATCAGACAAAGGCAGTCCCGGCAATGCTGGATCGATAGGACGAAGGATAGCATTCTGCAACTCAGAGTTTGTCTTAGGATAGTCTTTGCCAATGAGCTTTGCCTGGTCATAGAGGAGAGAAAAATGCTTGTCGAGGGCTTTGTCATAACGCTCCTTGCCTTTTGACTTGCCAATCTCTACAGGTGACAGGACGCTCTGCCCGGCGATGACAGGGCATTTGTCGAGCATATCGCGGAACAGTGGAATAATTTCCTTGTTACGCAAGTCGAGAGCCCGCTCCTGAAACAAGCGTTTGACACGCTCGCGCTCCTCGCTGAGGGCATCCTGCTGTGAGAACTTCTGAACACGACAGTATTCAAGAAATATGGAATGAAGTTCCTTGTTTTCCTTATAAAGCGGATAGAGGAAGAATACAAGATGGTTGGGCATGTTGCTGAGCGCAAACAGTTCGGGCACATCTGTATTTGCCGTCGTGAGGAAGTCAACATAGACATCGGCATTGTTGGCAAGGTAGCTGCGTCCGTCGATGTTGGCTCCAATGTTGAATGAACGGGAGCCGTATGTGAACTTATTGGACAAGTTGCCAAAGTAAGGGAAGAAGATGTTGCGAAGTTCCTCACTGTAGGTATTGCTGTCAACAGTGGTGTTGCTGATAATTTGAGCTACCTTACTCTCTTCCTCAGTATAGAACTCGTATATCTCAGTGCCACTATCGGTTTTCTTGCGGCGTATGACAGCCTTGTCGATGAGATAGGCGAGGCACTCTGACACATCGCTCTTGATGGCCGACTTGGACTCGTCAATCCTTGTCATGAGCAGCGTGACCACATTGTCGATGGTGGCAGAGAACTGCTGCTTGTCTTCATCGGCAAGATTACAAATCATAAAGAGGACATAGACCACTCGCTCATAGAAGTCGCGCTTCTTCTCGTCCTCAACCTGCTTCAAGGCTTCACGGGCATTGCTCAAGGCACGGAGTCCGAGATGCTGCAAAAATCCTTGAAAAGCCGTGCCGAAGAACTGGTCGAAGGAGATAAACTCACCGACCTCCATGTCTGCCGTCTTCTGTGCGATGGAGAACGTGATGTTGATAAGAGAACGCTCACCACCCTTTGCCTGTTTATCGACATAGTTCATGTTGACGAAAGAGTCGAGCACACGGGTGATAAGGTGGAACTGATAAGGCACGAATGGATAATAGTCGGCAAAATCCTTGGCATCCTTATAAGAGTTGTAGGTAGTAGGCAGAATGAACTGAGCCTCAAGCTTGTTCTTGTTTTTCTTATACAAGTCCTCAAGCATGATTTCCACATCGCCTTTCTTCTCAAGGATACGCTTCTGTGTGATGAATTCTGGATTGGTACTCTGCAAGGAGGCACGAACCTCAAAACGGCCCATAATCTTGCCGTAGTCATCACTGGTCTTGTTGATGTCGCTGCTTTCAATGACCTCAGAAAGGTCTTGCTGGGCTGTGCAGGCAAACCATACTTGAGAGTTGCATTCCTCGAAGCATTTCTTGACAACTTCCTGGAGTTGTAACAACAATCCACCACGGTTATCAACGAACTGACTTATCTCATCGCAAAGGAACACCATGCGATAATTACTGTCGTTCTTCTTGTCAATATATTCTTTTAGTTCAGCCGCAAAGGACTCTACGCTGACATTGACTTCATTGTTCTTGATGCGGTTGCGGACGACATCATATGAGAGCTTGTCATCGACGTCAGCTGCCATCTTCAGGGCAAGGTCAAGTTTGCTGCCACTGAAACGGTGGATGTTGCGCTTCCAATCGAAGCCCTCGTCAGATACGTGCTGTAAAAAATCTTCATACTTACCATCATCAGCCAAAGCTTTTTCAAGGTTCTCTGCCAAAGCAAGGTGCGAGTCGTTATAGCCACGCATACCATTGAACTGATTCCAAAAGACCTGCGTGAAGACGCTGTTCTCGTCGCTGTTGGCATCGTGGACGGTACCAATGTTGAACATAATAGTTTCTACCTTGGCTTTCTCTGTGTACCAACGGATGATATCGTCCATCTCACCGGGCTCTACGTCGAGAGACATTGGAGGGCGCTCGGCTACGGCATCACGAAGACGCTTCAATGCTTGCTTGCCCCATTTCTCGGAAAGACAGTAATCGATGTATTTCAAGAAATGAGATTTACCAGAACCATAATAGCCATTGATCCAAATGCCGGAACTGCTGGTCTGGTTATTGCGAATGTTGTTGAGTATCTTATAGAGGTTGTTGATGATTTCATCGGTGAAGACGTATTCATCAATTTCCAACTCTATAGTTTCCTTGTTTAAGTCAGAGGCAGAGACAGCCGGGTTGACCTTTCGGTCAAGGCCTTTCTCATATAAGTCTTTGAACTTCATATCTGATGTATTTTATTCGTTTACTAATAAGACGGCACGATACGTATGATTGTCTTCGAGTGTATTGAACAGCTTGAAGGAGTTGCCTTTGCTCTCGCCGGGATAGAACACAATGATTTTGTACTCTTTCGGAGCATTGTATTTCTCATAGCCATTGAGGAATGTGCTGCAACGGAGATAAGGGAACATCTTGCCAATGCCATGGACAAACACGTATGGATGCTTGTATCCATCGTTAGCTTCAATATGCTCTAAGATGCGGTCGCGGACGAACTCATAGAACTCGTCGCTGTTGGCCTCATGAGAAAGTTCTTCTATAACATCGTTAGGAACCGTCTTCTCCTCTTCCAATGTCATGTCGAAGAGGTTTTGCTTGCCAAAGGTTGCTGTTTTGAGATAGTCGCAGAAAGTCTCAAAGAGGTCTATGACAAGAGCATTAATGAAGTTGGCGGGACGTTTGAGGCGTTCCTGAAATTCCGCTATCTGCTGACGCATCTCATATTCCTGGCGGGCCGGGTATTGGTATATGTAGTAGTTGTAGAACATGCAGCCCGACTGGTCTTGAAACTGTGGGCTGCAAAGGTACTCGTACAACTCTGGGATTGTCATGTACTTCATTGTAATCGCTCTTTTAAATCTTTTATCTCATAGGGGTGCATCAGACAGGCCTCGAAGAACCACGTCTCACCAGTATGAAAATACCATGCGCTATCTGCGGCATTGAAATGAACCGGCTTTAGCTTACCTTCTGCTGTTAACAAACCAACTTGCTTTAGAATAGTCATATACTGGCTGATACATTTCCTTTTTGTCAGTTCAGACCATCCATCTACAAATTCGTCCTTAGCTGCTATTTCATTCATATCCATCTCCAAATCAGATGGCATAAGCTGCTGTTCTACAGAGTTCCATTTCTTGACCGTGACGTCAAAATGGAAGTCGAACAGAAGTTTGTATGTCTTGAGAATAGAATAGAACAAGCCTGCTTTCTGTCCTTGCTCACTCATTCCATTCCAAGCCTCCCAAAAGTTGTATCGCACAGATGCAAAACGTCTTTTGAATTCCAAGACAAATGTACGCCTCGCCTTCCGTGAGTTGACCTGCAAGAGTCGGTTATTCTCAATCTCATCTTGCAACAAGGTCTTTGAGTTAGCATCCATCAACAATGGGAACACTCGCTGGAACTCGTAGAATTGGAATCCGCAGCCAGTGATGGCGGCACTGTATGGGCTCTTTATCTTGTTCATCATTGTTCTTTTGTCTTATTCAACAACTCGCGGATGTCAATATCAAGAAGTTGTGCAATCTTCTTGAGTGTTACCAAATCCGGCTGAGTAGTATTGGTACACCATTTAGAGACCGTCGCAGGGTCTTTGCCCACCTGCTCGGCCAGCCACTTGTTGGTTTTCTTATGCTCCACAAGACATATCTTGAGGCGGTTGATGTCGTCCATATTAGCTATTTTTAGACTATGTATGCAAAAATACAACTATAATTTGAGACGACATAATTTTAGAATAAAAAGTTTTGCGTATAATGCAATTTTTATTTGTAAGCCGTCATTTTATCCGCCTTAAGGGTTATACTGTAGTAGAGATTGACTTAATCTATCCTTAATTCGCTCACGAAGTGTCATTGGAGATATTACTTCCACATACTGGCCAAATGATAGTATCTTCTGTTCCAACTCATAGTTGAGGACGACATGAAGCTGTAAGGTTATGGTGCTACTATTTTCATCAACGATCTTCTGACTACCATGCCAAGGTTTGGTCGCCACATATTTATATTGGTCTTTGGGAAAGCGAAGGACTACATCTTCCGGCTCTTGCCCGTTACGACGGCTGACACCTATCATATCAGCAAAGTATTCGTCGAAGTCGATATCTGTATCTCGGTAGGGAACATGGGCGAGCTTCACGCTGAGGATGCGGTCGAGAGGATAGTTGCTGAGGTTGGTGTGGTCGCCGTTGCAGCAGAAGAGGAACCAGCGGTTGTTGTACTGCTTCAAGTAGTAGGGGTGGACGATGAGCGTCTGAGGTTCTGCCATCCGGAAACTCTGATAGCGCAGCTCCACGGTGGTCTTTTTGCGGATGGCGTTGAAGAGTGGGGTAAAGTGCTCCATACCTTTATTATACATGGACGACTCGAAGCCTACGGCGGCGCGCACTTCTTTATGATTGCTCATGCAGAGGTTGAGGCGGGCGCTGAGCTCTGTCACCCAGTCGGCTTCCGGCATGCCGTCGAAGCGCTGTAGGATGTCCAGGGCTTGGGAGAGATGCAGAAGGTCGTCCTCACTGAGCTCAGTGGAGAAGATGGAGAAGTTGGGGTCCTCATACTGATAGGTGGTCTGTCGTCCGTGCTTCTTGCGGACGATGTTGGTGTGGTACTCGTTCTCAATGTTGAGCAGGTCGTCCATCAGCGTGGTGCGTGAGGTGATGGTCGGCTCACCACGCAGCTCCAGCTCCCGGTTGATGAACTCGGTGAGCTCCTTGCCCGAATAGGCGTGTCCGCTGCGCAGGCACTGGTCGAGGACGCGCAGACGGGTAGAATAGTTCTTGGTGTTCGGCATAGTGCATTTATTTTATAATGTGCAAAGATAAGGCTTTTATGTTCGTTCTATGCGGACGCGTCCAAAAAATTTGTATTTATCCTAAAATCCGCAAGAAGAGTCGATAATGC
>ULVN01036828.1_pt1 | contig 19822 bp, 31 predicted proteins | sample 1959491 | NCBI WGS metagenome assembly ULVN01 (sample SAMEA4835787, study PRJEB28245) | human gut metagenome | biome: gut microbiome; material: fecal sample | place: Denmark | collected 2008 | reverse complement strand
CCCGCCGGTCGAGTCCTGCCAGCTCCTCCGCCAGGTAATCCAGATACTTTCCCCAGGATGTCTGCGGGAAAGCCGCATCGATGATGAGGTCCATCTCGGCATAAGCCTTTTCAAATTCCTTGGCATTGGCAGCCAGTGTATCAAATGAAAACGTGCCTTCCACCGTGCTGACATCCGTCTGCTTCGCCTCGTCATAATACTTTTTCAATCGCTCCAGGATCACGTCCCGGCTCTCTGCTTCAAACACGCTTACACCTCGATTCCTACCGACGTTGTACCGTACACTGTCTCTAGTTGCAGCGTCATGGTGATTTTCTTGTGGTCAAGCTCCGTTGACAGAGCTGTCACATCCAGGATATACGGATTCACCAACAATCCCTCTTTGACATATCGGAAGAGCTCGCTCGACCGCTCTTTATCATTCGGCCCCGTGCCGACGAAAGGATCAAGCTCAATGCCGTAATCGTCGAAGTAAGCAAGATATCGGTATCGCTCACATCGCAAGGCATGCAGCACCCATACCTTGATGGCCTCGTTCTTCTCGACAATCTTGTGGCTCCCGTCAGTATCATAGAGGAATTGGTCTTTTTCGTAGTCCCAGGCAAATTCCCGGAACACCGGCAAATCTGTCCTGAGATTCTGGGCTACGTCCGGCCCTGTAACAAAAGGATTCGCCATATCAGTTACCGTCCAATCTCTTCAGCTTGCAAAGCACGATGTACTGCGTCGTCGTGCGATTATCCTCTGCTGTAATCGGCAGCAAGGCCACACAATCACCCGCAGCCCACGTGTCCGTCAGCTGTTCATCATTGTCAATGGGATGATTGTGGCTCTCGTATGCCGGATCACCGGAGCCGCCACCGCGGTAGCTCGTAGCACCGACCATATGCCGCGTATGCCCTGGCAGCCAGTACTCATCAATCCACAGGTACTTGCTTGTCAAGATGTACCCGTTGTACTGTATCTGGATATTCGGTGGTGGGCTGACGACGTAGCCAATGCCAATGGTCGGCTGCATCGCCGCCCGTGCGGACAGCCTGCGGTGCAGGTCAACCAATGACTTATACGGATTGTCTGTTTTCTTCATACATCATCACCCCTGACTTGCCTTGATTACCTTCGTCACCTGCATGCCGCTCATGTTGGTATAGTCGCCGCCATGCACCGTAACGTTGCGGCTTGAGCTGTTGCCGTAGTAGCCACCCTGGCCATCGTAGATGACGACGTGGTCGTTGTCTCCATAGACCAAGACATCGCCTTTCTGCAAGTCGCTCGTATCGTACGACAAGAGACCTGCAGCATCGGCGTCGGCCACCATCGTCGGACAGTAGACGACACCGTTCTCCGCTTCCTGTGCCAGGAACGGAGAGTAATAGGAGCCGCACTTGCCGACAAATTCCGCGCATCCTTCGCGCCCGTTCGCCATCGTCTGGCCGCCCCAAGCATCCCACCCGGCAGCAAGGCCGGCATCGACAGTAGACGAGCCGTTCGATATGCCGCGCTTACTCTTCATCTTGTTGCTCGACGACTTGAATACCGGCTGTGCATAGTCCTGCTGCTCGATGGTCGGCTGTTCCGGTTTGTCCGGCATGTATTCCAGTGTCAAGTCCATCGTATGTTTCCCATTCTCGAACGCATGTGAATCGGACTTGATATAGAACTTGCCCTTGAGTTGCTCTTCCTGGACCATGATGGCGTATCCTGTGATGCACTGGATGTAGCCGATGCCCTTCAGGCTCGACTCATCTTTTTGGCGCACGAGTTTAGCTTTGGCGGCCTTGACATTATCGACCGTCTCGCCCGCCTTCGGTGGCTGCATCTTGTAGATCTGCTGAATCATGCCGAAGTGCGTGACGTCATCATTGATGGTGAACATCTGACAGACGGTGCCAGCATCATCGACCGCTTTGACGCGATTGACCATACCCTCGATGCTCTCGGAGTGCTCCGTGCTGATGACATTCGTGTCGGCCGATGCCGTGTACCCATCGATGAGTTCGCCTTTCTTGATGATATTCACCTTGCCCTGGATGCAGACCGGCAAGTAGTACGTGTCATTTCCCGCAGCCTTGTCGGCGGCCTGCTGGTAGTTCAGGATCATGCGCAGGGCCTCCGTGCCGCTCTTGTCCTCGCAGACAAAATCGACATTTGCGGTCAGGCCGTCTGGCAGTGTGCCGACAGGTATGCCAATCTCACCGCATACCTGCGATATGGCTGCCGTGACCGTGCCAGATATGACCGCGCGGATATGGCTCTTCGCTACGTAAATCAAATCATCGAAGCAGGAAAAGTCGAATGAATACCCGTCTGTGACGCGCTTGCGGTAAAAGATACGGCCCTGAAAGATGTTCAGCTCGTCCGCTGTATCGTTCTCGCGATAGAAAAGGTAGATGAAACCACCCACTTTCAGGTCGAGCTGCGTGAATGTCTTGTCCTTTCCCGGCGTATTGTAGGCAATCGTGAAATCCAGCTTGCGCGCTGCCTGGTCGGTATCGCCAGACCAGGTCAGCTTCTGTACATAGTCTGTGATGTCGTAGTTGTCTTTCGGCTCAGCTCCTCCGCTGTCTTTCCGGGCCTTCGTCTCGGCATCAGTCTCCGGAGGATCACTGTATCGTATACTCAGCATATATCCTCCTAAAATGTGTAGAGCGATTTACCGCCAGTCTGCACAGCTTTTGCCGTTGTAGTCAGCACCGTTCCAAGCGGGATGCCGCCTGACTTGACCATCGCCTTATACAGGCCGATGACTCTCTGCCCCTGCTTGACAATGGTGGTCGTCTTCTGGATGGCGCGCTGCGCTGTGTCGATACTTGCCATCGTCGTGCCAAGACAGGTCGTCTGCTTATCCGTCTGCAGCTGGGCGACGCGGCTCTTAAGGCCAGTTGTTGCATTTGTCGCAGAAGACTCTGGCATGATGTAGCGATACTCTCGCAAAGTGATACTGAAGTAGACGTCGCCAGACCCATCCTGTTCCTTGTAAGTAAAATCATCGATGGATACCGGTAAACTCACATCTGTTCCAGTGATAGAAATATGGCATGGCTGCCCGCTTTCTGCCATCTTCCGGATCTGATTCACATAGTCATATGGGCTTGCGATGGATAGTGTCTGAACGAAGCTATACGCCTGTGCTGGAAAGAAAGAACTGAACTTCAACGTCTGTAATCCGCGCTTACCGAGCATATTGATATCACCCAAGCTCTGGATATTCACAGTTTGGTTATTGTACGGATTCCCTACCTCAAAGTCTGGAGGACTGACCGGGAAATCCACGCTGTACGCATTGCCAGACAAGGTAAAGACACACCCATCGCCGTTTCCTCCCAATGCGCCAAGCACGCTCGAGACCATGCCAGCTGCTTTAGTGATAAAATTCAAGAAGCTGCTCATTAAATCGCCCCCATTGTGCTATTGATGGCTTCTTTCTCCATCTCATACTGGATTTGTGCGGCAATCTGACGGGCAAAGTCTTTAATGTCCTGCCCGCTTGTGATGGTCACACCGCTGATATTGATATGGATATCGCCGCGCCGTGCCGCAGCACCCATATTGTAAGCCGCCCGCACAGATTGATCATGCGGGATGACGCGTGATCCGCTCGGCAGTTCGACAATCTCGCCACCGCGCTCATTGATGACAGCCGGGCCGCCCGCCCAGTTGTCCGTGCCGCTGGCAAGATACGGGATATTGACGCCGAAGTGCTGGCCGCCATACGTCGGCACCCATTCCGGTATATCCACGCTGATGCTATTGAGTCCGCCGATAACACCGTTAATCATGGCCTTGATTCCGTTGATAACGCCCTCGCCGACTCCCTTGATGCCCTCCCAAATGCTGGTAAAGATTGAAGCAACGCCGCTCCATGCGAGAGCCCAGTCTCCTGTGAATACGCCTGTGATAAAGTCAATCAGGCCGCCGAGCACGCCAATCTGTGCAGAGACAATCGACGAGACGATGCCGAAGGCTCCGACAAGCACGCCGGACACCACCCCTGCAACAGCTACGATTGCACCATACAATACGCCGCCGAGTACACCAGCTAAGACATCCGATATGGCATTCAGTACGCCAAAAACACCAGCGCCATCGGTAAATGACGTTGTCAATGTGGTCCAAGCGGACTGTACTCTAGCAAATATCGGTGCAAATTTTGCGGCGGCCGATGAAAGCGCACCTGTGACTGTTCCCCATAGCTTTGCAAAGAACGGGCCTAATTTGTCCCAGTTCTTGTAAATCACTACCGCACCAAGAGCGATAGCAGCGACCACAAGACCCATAGGGCCCATCATAGCCAAGCCAGCGGTGCGAAGCAAGCTGAACCCTCTCACAATGCCCTGGATAGAATACTGCAGCGCCTTATTGCGAATAGCATGGCCAGCCAGAACTCGCCCAATCTGCCCATACGTCGTCATGAAGCCTCCTGCAATCGTCAGTCCTTTCGAGATCGCAAAGGTGAGCCCCGTGAAAGCCATGACGCCGGCCGCAACATCGATGACCATACTTCTTGTTGCTGGCGACATGGCGGTAAAGGCGTCAGCAATCCCCTTGAGACCATCTGCTGCCGAGCGGATGGTCGGAGCAAGAGCCGAGCCGAAGGAAATGCCCAGGGCTTCTACCGAGCTCATCAATGCATCGATGGAGCCTTTGAGTGTATCCTGCATCTTGGTATATGCTTCGTGCGAGCTGCCCGAGCTATTTGTGATGGCATCCGCCATCTGCTGGTAAGCCTCTGGGCTCGTCTTGACGAGTGCCAGGAGGCCACTGTAAGCATCCTCGCCGGCAATCGCTTTGAGCGCGGCGACCTGCTCCACATCACTGAGCCCTTGCATCTTGCTCCGCAAAATGTCCACTGCCCCAGACAATCCGATAAAGCTGCCATCGCCTTTTTGCAGATCCGCCGAGCTGATGCCCAGCTCGGCCAGAGCCTTTGCTGCCTCTTTTGGCGGCGAAGCGAGTCTGGAGAGCGTGGAGCGGAGGGATGTGCCGATGGTCGATGCCTCGATGCCGTTGTTCGACATGATGCCCATCGCCGTGCCGAGCTCCTCGATGCTGACGCCGAGCGCAGCAGCTGGTGCGCCTGCATATTGCATGGCCAGGCCGAAGTCCGCCATGCCGAGCTTCGACGCATTTGCCGCAGCCTGCACGACATCGGCGACATGAACCGTATTGGCTGCCACATCGCCCTCCGTCATGCTCCAGATGGAGAGTGCCGATGTGACGACGTCTGATGTCGTGGCCAGATCTTCACCCGACGCAATCGATGCCTCGATGATGCCAGGCATCGCTCCAATGGCCTGCTCGGCATTAAAGCCGCCCGCAGCCAACCTATCCATGCCCTCTGCGACATCGCGCGCCGTCGTCGGGAACTGCGCGCCCATCTGGGAAGCAGCGTCTTTCATCTTCTGCATCTCTTCTGACGTCGCGCCAGCCTTGACGCCAGCGCCGGTGATAGTCGCGTCAAAATCCATGAATGTCTTGACGCCAATGGCACCAACGCCGGCTATGCCAGCCGCCAAAGGCATCATCGCGCTCGACAAAGCGCCAACGCCTTTGCCAGCGTTCTCGAGGTTGCGCCCCATCTGACTGTTTGCCCTGGCTGTCTGCTCCATCTCTGTTCGGATATGATGCAGGCCATCCGTGACATGATCCGTGAGCCGCATCACGACATCAATGATTTCTGCCATTTAGTTCCCTCCCTTCTTCATGCTCCGCACCATAGCATCGATTTTTTCCTTCTCTGCGTTTTCAGCGTCGATTTCCTGCAGCATAAATGCCCGCAGGATAATCTTTTCGCCCTGACCCATTTTCACCCATTCCGACGGCCGGACATTATGGCGTATATAATGCCAGTACATCTCCTGCACCGCGCCGTCGGACTGGATTAGTTTTTTACTTCAGCTGCCGTTTCGTCCTCTTTGCCATATCCGCAGAGTTTGTTCGTTTCTGTGTAGATATCTTCAATCTCGGCAACACTGAAAAGCTTCTCGAAAAGTTCCTTGCGAGTAGCAACTCCGTAGTGTTTGAGTACGTCCCTGTTGTCGAAATCTTTATCCGTTACAGCCTCACAGATAACCTGTAGGACCATCTTGTAGCGATTCTGCTTTGGCTTTCCATCCACTACTTCCGTCGTCATTTCTGCGATGTCGTTGACGCGGCGAGGCGAAAGCTCGCGAAGATGCAGGACAAAGGGCTCGCCAAGCAGACTCGACAGGCGCTTGATTTCAAGGTCTTTCGTCTGCTTCTTCATGATCTTGCCGGCATCAGCCGCCAGCAGCGCTTCTGCTAAATTCATACTATCGTTCTCCTTTATTCGCTGGCCGTCTCGAGGAGGTCAAAATCAGTAAAAGTAAAATCGTAGCTCTCATCCGTGAGTTTTTTCGCTTCCCAGTCCATCAGCGTGAGGGAGTCGAAGGTCGCATCGCGAATTACGACGCGCTCGGCACCAATCGCATCTGGATCGGACATTTTTGCGACGATTGTGCATACTGTCTGATGCCCATCCTTGATGTTCTGTGCCATTTTATCAATCATGTACGAGGATACATGATTCATCTTGATTGAGCCTTTGCCTTCCCACCCAGTCGTCTTATACTGCTTGCCGCGCTTCTTGACTTGATTGACCTCCTGCTTAATCAAGTTGGCTACAGCCTTAAAAGCGGTAGCCTGTGCCATGTAATCGCCGTCAATCCACACCTCGCCTTCGGTGCCGGACATGACCTGCTGGGCATTCATTGAATCCATTACATTTCCTCCTCTTAGATATCAATCGGCAAGGAAATATCTTCCATTGCGTCCAGAATCTTGATTTTTGCGCGCAGGAAGACTTTTTTCTTCGTATCAAGCTTCTTGATGGTCAGATCATCCATGTCTGCAAGTTCTTCCTGTGTGTAATTTCCGTGCTGCAGCTGGTAATTCTTGACGGCCTCTACATCGATGTCGAGCTGCGAATACCCTTTCTGCAGCAAGCGGCCGTCTTCAAGTTCTTTGAAATACCCCATGATAGCTGCGATGAGAAGCAGCTTGTTGTCGTAGTCATTCGTGAATTTGCCGATGTAGCTGTCCTGTGCCGTCTTCTTGACATCATCGTAGATCATATCCATGACGTCGACCGACTTGATGGTCTGGTATGCCTCGAGCTTGCCCTGTGTTGTCGTGACAAGGCTGTTCATGGCACGAGACATCTTGAATTTCTCACCATCGTACCAGATGAAGAACTCGCCTTTGTTGACCTTCTCGTCGTTCTCATCAGCGGTGTAGCGGTCGCAGTCAATAACTTCTGACAGCGGCGCATACGTGGCCGAGATGGTCAGCGGAGTGCCGGCAATCAAGCCGGCGATGCGCGGCGTGTACTGAGCGCCGGTGTATCTCTTTACCATAGTCAGGACAAACTCGTTGCTGAAATTGACAATGCCTTCATAGTCGCCCGCGTAGCCAGGGAGAACGACTTTGGAGCGCTTGTGTTTGTTGTCTCGATTCGTCTTGAGCCAAGTGCCCACACTCTCATACTGCGTCTCAGTGACGGTCGGGATGGCCAGGTAATCCCAGCGATCCGTCGCCAGTGGCTTGAGTGCTTCGGCAAATTTATCCGCCTTGGCATTTGCTGTTTCATCTGCAGCCATCAGGTATACCTTAACGCGATATGGTGCCTTTACGTAGCCAAGCATGGCCTTTGTGATGTAATCCCTATTGTCGTCGGTAAGCTCTGATGGGATATCATCCGTCGTATAGACGGTAAATGGGTTGCTGATGGCTTTCACCGTTGTTTCCGTCTTGCCATCACTACTCGTGACTGTATGATCCTTCAGCAGCTTCGTAATTGTGTCCTGTGGCTCTTCCAAGAGCAAGGCCACGATGCCGCGCTTACTGCGGTTGATTGCCTCGATGCCAGCCTCCTCAAATGAGATGGTCACCGATGGCATTCCCAGTTTTGCCATTTCATTTCCTCCTCAAAATCCAAATCAAACCGAATCGCTTTTTATATCGCCAGAGAATATCTCCTGCTCGTGCCGCCCACCATCGTGTATGAAATCGATGGATACCTCTTCCAGCATCTCCGCCGTGCTGGCTTTCTTTGGCACGCTCTCCATGTAGGGAATCGTAATGGTAATCTGTAAGATGTCATCTTCTTCTCCCACCCGGTCGTCCTCGATGGTATCGATTTTCAGATACCGCTCTCCGGCCGATACCCCGACAGGGAAAAGATCCTGCACACGATCCACCACGTCGAGGTAATGGACTTCGTTTTTGTTCTTGTCGTCTGCATAATATGTCAGGACGATGGTCAGCTCTTTCTTCATCCAGTTTACCGTCTGCGGCGTCATGACCGATGTAGCAGCCACGAAGAAGCAAGGTCGCTTGAATTTCTCACGGACTTCATCGCTGTATATCTGGCAGCGAAATTCCTCACTCAAGGATTTCATGATATTCATCAGGATCTCTACCTGCTTCACGCGTTTAGCCAAGATGATCACGCACCTTCTTGTAAAAATCTTTGGCCATCTTCTCTTTCTCATTCGGCCATTTCTTTTTTACAGTCTTTTCCAAATACCCCACATGCTTATTCATTCTATCTTTCCATTCCGGTTTAGGATTCCCATGAGCGTCCGTAGGGTTTTGCACCCCTCTATTTACCATGTGAAAATGTGGGGCTTTGCTACTTATTTCAGCCTGTGGCGCACGTCCATAAAAGTCCTGCATTTCCATTTCCCAACTTTTTTTCAGTTTATTGTTATGTTCTTTTCCACTGTCCGGACTGGCTTTTACTATGGCTCTTCTCATTCGCTTTGCGCTTTTTTCCAAAACGTCACTAGCATCTGCTGAATACTCATTTTGAATTATTTCCAGCTTTTGCGCAAATTCATTGATTGTCATTGGGCTCACCACTTCTCTTCAAGTTGCACATCAGCTCTAGCTTGACATGTGCTTCATACGGATCCACCACCGACGTGATGCGGAATACCTTATCGCCATACTGGACGAGCATATCCTCATTGATGCCCTTACGGTATCGTATCGTGATTTTTGTGATCAGCTCGCTTTTGTCGCGGTACTGCTCGTAGTAGGTTTTCCCGCGTGCCGGTTCCACCTTCGCCCATACGGCGTTACCAATGGCATCTACATAAGACTGATGCGTAAAACCGTATTCGTCGACGGTTTCCGCATACTTCAAGATATGGATACGCTTGTTCAGGCCACCCAGATCATCCATGTCAATCATGGCTACTCCTCCAACTTCTCATAGACGCCGGCCTGAGCGATGTGCCAGATGATGCTCTGCAGGTGGTTCGGCAGCTCATTGACACTTGTTTTCGTCGTGTAGCTCGTGCGATTCTCATACCAGAGCAGCACAAGCTGCTTCACGGCTAAAACCATCAGTTCAGCATCATCTCGGTACTTCTTCCCCGTCGTCTGCTCCAAGTAGGAGATGGCAGCAGAGCCGAGCGACACGATGAGCGCATCATCATCTGTGAGGTCTGCGTCAATCCGCAAAAAATCCTTCAGGTCTTTTAGTTCTACTGCCATGCCTCACACCTCTTTATGCCGTAGCCACGCCAGTGAGCTTGACAAGGGATTCGTAGAGGATTGGCTTGCCATCGCAGACCATGATGGACTTGCGGATGATGTCATCCGTCTCATTATCCTCATACGTCTTGATGCCGATGCTGAAATTCGTGTTGAGCGTATAGTCGCCGAAGTCGTAGAGCATTGCAAAGACGTCCGTCGTCTTGAGCTTGTCGGTGTAGGACGGCAGGTAATTCGTCAGTACGACTTTGCGGCCGAGAAGCGTGCGCTCAGGCGAGCCGCCGATGCCGTAGTTCGTGCGCGCAATCGGCTGTCCGGCCGTGTCCGTCATGCCGACGAATGTCATGAAGGTCTTCTTGCTCATAGCCCATACCGCGCCGTTCTCGTATTCCATCGGCAGGGCCGCCTCTGCGCTCACGAGCGTCTTGTAATCAACTGCCTTGACCTGGATGGGCTCGCCCTTATCAGCATCATGCAGAATGCCCGTCGGCTGGCCATTGCCCGTGCCCGTGAGGATTGCCTGCTCGAGTGCTTTAGCCATTGCCTCGGACATCGATGCGATCAAGCGCGCTTCAAAGGCCGAGAGTGCCATGTTGTCAACTTCCAGCGATACGCTGACTGCGACACGGAGCTTGAAATGGCCGAAGGTGATCGTAGTATCAAGCGGCATCTTCTGCTTCTCGGACGTCGCGCCCTCCGCAACCCACGACGCTTTCGGCTTGACGGAAGCCACAGGAATGCTCATGCCCGTCTTGTAGGCCGTCTTCGTGACGAGCGGCAGGATCATGCCATAAGCTTCGATTTTCTCGATGATTTTGTTGAGGACTACCGGTGGGACCAATGCACCAATGTCGCTCGTCCCAGTATTCGCATCATCGCGGAACTCTACCGGCATCTTCTTGCCACGGCAAACGTACGCCATGAATGCCTGGCGGTATTCCGGCGTATCGAACTTGCCGGAGGGCTTGCCTCTCTGCTGGGTCGGTTTCAGCACCTCTTTCGACGCTACCGTGCCGTCATCAATGCCATCGGCAATCTGCTGTCGGCGCTGGATCTCTGCCTGCTCGTCATTCAGGGCGCGCAGCTCCTTTTCCAGGTCATCGAGGTTCTCAATCTTTTCTCCGCTCTCCAGCAGGCTGCGGATCTCCATCTTGCGCTTGGTGATTTCTTCCAGTCTATGCATGATATTCTCCTTTTCTTCAGCACATACTCATAAGCATCAGGCGCTGGCGCTTCTCGTGTAAGCGCTGCTCGTCGAGCTTGCGATAATAAGCCACGTCATCGCCGCTTCTCGCCATGATGCTCGTATCATCATAAGCGGGGAAGTCGACGACAGACACATCAAAAATCTCATCGAAGCGGTCAATCGTCGTCAGATACTCTTTCTCGTCTTCGATATCCTTGTACGTACACTCAGCTACCGTAAAGGCAAAACTCATCTTGTCGAGGTCGCCACGCTTGATCAGCGTGTAGAGGTCTCGGCCGGCTGTCGTCTGCGCGATTTCCGCCCGCACCTTGAGGCCCTTGCTGTCGGTGGACAGGTTCAAAGTATTGTTGGATACTCTGGCAAGTACAAGGCCATTGTCGCCGTGATTGTACTTGAAAACCGTGCGGCTCATCTCTGCGCCATCAAAAGCCCCCTCGGCAATCTGCTCCGTGTACTTGTAGCCAGACCATCTTGACTCCCAGATGGTCGTCTTACTGTTGAATACGGCAGCATAGCCTTCGACGATCATCTTGTCCTCGTCATCCGTTTCCGCCGCTCGCATCTGCATCATCCGTCGCATCATCTTCATCCTGTTCACCTCCCTTCGAGCCGTCCTTGCCAGTCTGGTATGCCGACTGGTCGCCCGCCTTGACATAATTCAGGCTGACCTGCCGCTCGTCACCGCCCTCGACGCCGGCATAGCCGAACATCTCGCGCACTTCGTTGATACTGATGCAGCCGATTGGTGTCAGCGCCTCACAGACCTTGATTTTTGAAGCCACGCTCATAAAGCTGAGTCGGTTCGACTCCATGACAATCTCATTACCCCAGCCTTTTTCGCGTGATGTGAAGAGCTTCTCCGTCAGCTCCTGCGAGAGCTTGACGGCAATCGGCTCCAGTACACTCTCGTAAAATGCGATATATTCGTCCTCGCTGTATCGGCCAGTCACGATATTGTCATTCAATCCAAAATGGCGGTAAATCGAGTCCCTCGCAAATTCCATCTGCTTGGAGTTGAATGTAGTGACCGGCGTGTTGATTTGCTGGAACTCGCCGCGATTATCCAGCGAGCCGATGCCCGTGCCGTTCTGTGTATTGGCATACGTATCGACAAATTCCTTCCAGGCCGCTTTCTGATCCTCCGGCCGCAGCGTCGCTTTCCACTTCAGGATGCCCCGCAGCGCGCCGAAATTCTTGACGGCATTGATGACAGCGATTTTGACCGCCTTGAGCATGTCAACATCATCGCGGAAAATGCGCATCGAATCGTCGCCCCATACATCATCGCGATTGAAATGGCGTCGGATGTGCACAATGTCAGCGTATGGAATTGTTGTCCGTTGGCCTGCGCCGAAAGTGAACCGACAGTACAGCTCGCCGCCGCGTTCCCGCAGCTCGAGCTCAGCAAAAGACAGTGGCCACAGCGCCACCAGCCGGCCTACCGCATCCATCTGTGGGTAAATAAACGCATTGGAGTGCATGAGATACTGCGTCGCAAACTTCTCGAGAAACTCCGATGAGGTCATCAGCGGATTCGGCTTTACCCCCAGCAAGTAGTTGATGTTGTCGTCGACCGTCTTCTGGATGCTCCCGTCGCGTCGCAGGATGTGGCGCGGATGCATCTTGCCAAAATGGCGTGCAATGGTGTCCACGCAATCCCTGACCGTGCTCTCATCGTATGCATTGCCATCCCACGGCGTGTAAGAATTGCTGTATGTGTTCAGGAGTCTGGCCTGGTCGGTTTGCGGATTTGCCCCCTGGCCAAAAATCTTCTGGAACATACTTCTGAAAATCACTGGATCACCTCCTCACACTAGGTTCTCATACTCTTCGCGCTCATTGCTATAGACAACATAAGCATCCAGCATTGACGCAAAGCCATCGATGCGATTCTTGGCGCTGATGCCTTTTGTCGGCTGGATGTTGCCGTTGCGGTCAACATCGATACAAACATTGGCCATGCACCATTTGAGCACCGGATTGTTGCCGTAGTTGATAGTCTTAGCTTCAAGCTCAGCCGCCAGCGACTTCATCGGCCCCGACAGCGTCTTCTTGCCCTGGATGACCGGCACCATGACCGGCTCGCCGAAGACATCCGTCATATTCTGCACAAAATACTTCGCAGACCACGAATCATACCCTACTTTGTAGAGATACACATCGTGCTCTGCCTGCATTTCTTCAAACCATGATACGATCAGGCGATAATCGATGCTGTTGCCAGGGCTCGTGCGGACAAATCCGCGCTTTTGCCAAACGTCATACGGTACCTTATCTTCTCGCACGTGCTTTTCCAGCAGCTCTTCCGGGATCCAGTACATCTGCTTGACGTAGACCGTGCTATCATCCGGCACACGAAAGAGAATTGATGCGCAAGTCAGGTCTGTCGTCGACGACAAATCGACGCCACCGATTGCGTATCTTGGGTGAAGGGCATCCAAGTCAAACTCGGCCTCGTTATTCAGCTGTTCAAACGTCAGGAATGCTTCCGTTGCAGTCTCTCGTAGGTTGAAGTCCTTGCAGAGCAGGTTCTTGACGTAGATCGGATTTGACTTGGCGCGCTCCACTTTATCATGAAGCTGTTCGCGGCTCTTGATTACGCCGAGCGAAGGGTTGGCTTTCGCCCAGCACTCTGGATCAGTCCATTCTGAGCGCTTGTCCAGCTCATAGATAACCGGTAAAATCGTTTCATCGTGATATCCTTCCGGATCTTCATACCCGGCAACAATATTTGCGCCCTCTTCGTACTTGAGATCATAGATATTGTCGCGCACCGTTCCGGCCGTAGATGTAATGATGCAGAGCGGCTGCTCGCGCGCCGACATACCATCAACTAGGACATCATACGTATTCTTGTCTTTGACGGCATGAAGCTCATCGATGAGAGCCCCGTGGATGTTTAGTCCGTCTTGATTATTCGTGTCCGACGCCAGCGGCGCAAAGACGCCGTCGTTCACGCGGCACAAAATTTTGGATACCAGGCACTTGCAGCGCTTGTTCAGTGCCGGCGACTTCTTGATCATCCGGACAGCCTCCGACCAGATGATTTTCGCCTGGTCGCGCTTTGTAGCTGCCGAATAGATCTCCGGCCCTGGCTCGCCATCAGCAATCAAGAGATAATCACCAATGGCCGCCGACAAAGTCGACTTGCCATTCTTGCGTGCCACGATCAAGAGTAGCTCACGGTACTGTCGGAGCCCTGTATTGCGGTCGACAAACCCGAAGAGAGCAGACAGCAGTGCCTTCTGCCACACCTCCAGCACAACCGGCTTGCCGGCCCACTTGCCTTTGGAATGCTTGCAGAATCGCTCGATGAAATCCAGAGCATAATCAGCCTTGTCCTGGTCGAAAACATACCGCCCTGCGGCGTCCTGCAGCTTGGCCATCAGGTGCTTGTAGAGCTTGCGGACCTTTTCACTCACCACGACTTCGCCGTTTATGATCATGCCGTAGTATATCTCGATGTAATTCTTGCGCGCAGTCACCGACGCCTCTGCTGCAGGAACTCGTCAAAGCCGTCGCTGGCCTCCTGTCGTGCATCATCCGGCAGAAGCGTAAGGAGCGTACGGACGAGGGAATTGTAATTCTTGACGACTGTGCTGTACGACCGGCTTGCCGTAGATTCCTTGGTACCAGACTGGTTCTCGCCATTCTGGTAATGCTCCACAAATCCGACTTCGTCAATCTCCGCCTCGAGGTCAAGCAGGTAAAATTCCATTTTGGCTACGCGGATGATCATCTGGCCGGCGACCTTCATCTTCTCTGCCGGAACCTCCGAAAAAATATCGTTAAGTTCCGCAACTCTTTCTTTCAAGAGCGTTTTTCTTGATTTTTTCCCCATCTTCTCCGCCTCCTTTCCAGCGTTTTAGACTACACCCCTCTCGCGCATCACGTTTATTTCACGCGAAGGGCCGCCCCCGGCGTCGAAAAATTCTTTTTGAGGCGCACACATAGGGGGGTATGTACTCACTCAATGAACCCGACAAGATTGCCAGAAGAATCGAACTGCATCCGCCGCCCAGCCGAACGACCTCGACCGTGAACAGCGTTGTGGCACTCAATGCATAGGAGCATGAGGTTGTCCCATCCATAAGCAATCATGTCGTCGTGAATATTGTCGGGTGTCAACGGCTGCTTGTGATGCACAATCCATTTCTGCGGCCGCCCGTCCCGATGTGGGAACTTGTTATGGCAGCGCTCACAGATATACATCTGTGATTCCGCATACGCCTTTGCGCACTTGCGCCAGCGCTGGCTATTATAGAACGCCCTGCTGAACTCACGAGCCATATCATCCTTCTCCTCTGATTTACGGTATCCCCACATTTGAAGGCGTTTATTAGGAGCCCCTGTTTTTCTCAGGCCCCCGATTTTCTCAACGCCCCCATATGCTAATACCATATCACCAAAGTGGCGAGCAAAACGGCAACCGGACTAAATTGTTTGTTATTGTTTGCTATCAATTCTGATGTGAACGTCGGCCACATCGCTAATAAGGTCACGCCACCACATCCGCAGTGTCCGCTCTCCAGCCAGAGCCGCCCGCCTGCCGCCCGCCTCAGCCTGGATGTTCCGGTACCGTTGCTGGACATACGGCACCCACGTCTCTTTGCCACGATAATAAAAATGCTTGCGCCACGCTTCTCTCCGCAGTCGCAAGAAATCCGCTTTCTGTCCACTCACTCTGTCCGTCACCATCTCGACAGCTTTGAGCCAGTCCCTCTTCTCCTGATCCCTCTCCTGCTGATACTGAGCAAGCTCTTGCCGATAGCACAGGAGAAAATGCTCAGCCTGTTTCCTGTCATCCCGTATCCTCTGCTGGATTGATTTCCACTCGTCATCCCAAGCCGCCAAGTCGGTCACCTCACATACGCAAAAGTGGAGAGACAGTATCTCTCCACCATATCCAAATCATTTCCTTGTCCGGCCGCCCGCTACGAAGACGCCGATCGCGACGAGCGTGCCGATGCTGATAATCGGCCAAGCAAGTGCGATGCCGACGAGGATCCCCTTCTCGTAGTCCGTCATGCTTCCGGCACCTGCTTCTCTTTCGGCTTTGGCGCATATGGGACATACGGCACTTTCTTCACCATCTCGTCGATATCAGTGCCCTCCACCGGCCACCAGCCATGCTCGGCATCGAGCCAGCGCCAGCGGATTTTCTTGAGCTTTTTATTCTCGGCCTCGAGGTCCTTGATTTTCTCCTTGAGCTTCTTGGCGTCATCCTCGAGTATCTTGCAGTACTCCTCGAGGCTCTCATAGCTGTGGTGCTGCTCTTCTGCCTGCGCCTCGAGATTTTTGACCTCTTCAGCGTGCTTTTTCTTGAGCTTATCCTTCTCGCAAAAAAATCGTTTGGTCGCTATGTCGATTATTTTTTGGGCGTCGTCGCGCTCCTTCTGGAGCGAAAGTATCTTTTTCGATGCCCGCACCTGCAACTCACTGTACTCCTCCAACAGATCGCGGTATTTCCACGCGCCTCGGATGTCAAAACTCATCTCACTACCCTCTTTCCAAAATCGACGGCATCACTTTGCGCCATCTCATCCGCATTCTTGAAGCCATGCTTGTGAGCGTGGTCTTGTGTGATACAGTCGAAGTACTCACCACAGATCTTGCAGATGCCACTCTGCCACCTGCTGCGCTTCTTGACAGCGAGAATGACCGGCTTCTTCTCTTTCAAGTGATTGTCTCGCTCAATCATCTCACACTACATGGCACTGATTTTCCTTGCCTGGTCCCCACGATTCATCTTTCTATCCCTCCAGACTCAATCTCATCACCAGAGCCGCCCGTCTCATCCCAGTAACCGCGATTCCGGTTCTTGATGTTGACTAAACAGATTTCACGCTCTACCTCGTCCTGCGTGTATCCAGCTCCAGCGAGGTACGTCCTGATAGCAGTCATCATATCGATGAGCTCTTCAAGCAGCTTCTCCCGATTCTTACCAGTCGTCTCATTCAGCCAGGTGGCCCACGCTTCAAGAGCTTCTTTGTATTCGTCCTTTATTTTCTGCATCTGCCCGAGTGAGTCAAAAGCGCCATCACGATGCCGGCACGGCTTCACTGGATGCAGATGACGGTAGTCCAGTCCAAAATCCTTCCTCGATTCAATCATGCTTCTCTTTCACCTCTTCACACCATATCACACATTGTCTTGTGCTTGCCGATGCGCTCGTACTCGGCGAAGATGTCGCCCAGGCTCAGCTCTCCGTCATGGATTGCCTTCCAGATGGCCGACAGCTCATCATAAGCACGCCTTGCCCTTTTGTAGCCAAAGCCAAATTCATCGTGGAGTGCCAGAACGAAGATGGCCGACATGAAGCGTGTCGCCTTGTACTCTGTTTGCTGGCGCAGTGTGCCGCCATTCTTCTCGATGTGAAAGCGCCACTTCATTTCCCGCTCGATGATACCCTCAATATCTTCGACCTTCACGTACTTTCTGCGGATGCACTCTGCCTGACTACGCATTTTTTTGCGCAGCCGCAGGATCCTGTCAGTGCCCCAGCCGAAAGACCGGTGCACAGCCACGACCATCGTTGTCGTGATTTCCGCGACAGCCTGTTTTCTGATAGCCACCTGCTCGACAATCTCCCGCGTCGTCGCATGGCGTACGGATTTCTTCGCCTTGAGATAACTCTTCGCCGCCCGCAGGTCGCCGGTAGCAGCCTGCTTCTCCAATTTCCGCTTCATCGCTCTTGCCAAACTCATATCACTCTTCGCTCCTCTTCACGTCGAGCCAGCTCCGTCCGCCGTCATACACGATTTTACCGGTATAAGGATGGAGCCGGCCGCAGTCTACCAACTTATGGCATCTCGCGCAGATATGCCGCCCGCTGATCTTGTGGACGTACCGGCGGCAGTACGGGCACGCATAGGTAGCAAAACTCTCCGGCCCGTACGTCTGATACAGTATAGCCATGCCGCGCTCATGCTTTGCCATGGCAATGTCTCCCCGCAGCATCCTTCCAGTCATCACAGACGAAGCGGTCACTCGTGGCGCGCAGGCAGATCTTGCCATCCCGACACGTCTCACAGCTCCTCAAAAGGCCCTGCTGATATCTCCTGCAGGTCTTGCAGAAGTATACCGGCGTTCCATCCAGCTCATGTTCTTTCGTCACGTTAAACGTTGTGCTGCATGTCTTGCAGAAATTCATGCTCTCACCTCCCTCAGAATGGAATTTCTTCGTCCGGGATTGGTGCTCCCGCCGCAGGATCTTCCGCGCTCTGCTGGACCGTCACCGGCTTGCCGTCATCCGCGAACTTGTTGAACGCCTTGCCGATATCGTCGGCGATGACGACGAGCTGGTAATGTTTCTTGCCATCCTTCTCCCACTTGTCCGCCGAGAGGTGGCCCTCAACGATGTAGCGGTCTTTCTCCGTGATGGTCTTCGCGATGTTCTCTGCCAGTGCTCCGAAGGCACGCACGCGGATGCTGCCGTACTTCGTCTTGCCGTCCGATGTCTTGCCGTCATAGAAGGACAGGTTGAAGTTGAGTACCGGCTTGCCGGTCGTCTGCGAGTAGCGCGTCTCCGGCTGGAATACCTGTCCGTCAAGTGAAATGCGATTTGCCATTGTCATGCATCCTTTCTCTGTGGCAGTGCATGATGCGCTGCCGAGTCCTCGATGAGCGCCTGTACACGGTCGCCCATCTGTGTCAGTACGTGATGATTGGCGCGCTCTTCGCGGCCTCTCGTCACGATCTCGTTATAAATCTTCATGAACTGCGCTCTGGCCGTATTGACCTCGTGCTCGCCGAGCGAGCAGAGCTCCTTCTTGCCGAAGCGCTTGACTGCCTTCTCGACTTCCGGGCAGGAGTAGATCCACGGATGATACACGTGATTTTCGTAGACATTTGCCATCGCCTCGCGCCACGCCTCGCCGGCATCCGGCAGGCCCGTCTTGTTTGCCGCCTGCTCGACCTTCTCGGCCGCCTCGAAGATCTCCGCCGCCGTCGGGAAGAAGTGCGCCGTGCGCATGATCCGTAGCACGGCCGCCTCAATTTCCGCGTAAGACAGCGGTGCGAGCACCTTGACGTAGAGTGCCAGCGTCTCGGCATCCGCCCGCGATGACGGGAACGCCTTGCGGCACGTGACCAAGAGCTTCATGACCTTGCCGACATCTTCCTGTTCCATCTCCATCACCTCACTGATTCAGGATCCCCATGGCCTCCTGGTAGAGGTCATCTGCTTTGGGCTCAGCCGCCCGCTTTCCGGTACCTACAACGCCCTTATCCTCCTGCAGAGCGAATACGCCCTGCCAGCCGCGCTCGACCGACTGATTAAGGATGGCCACCTGCTTCACCTCATTGTGCGGAGCCAGCTTCTCGAGCTTGTCCAATGTGAGCTGCTTGGCTCGGAGGGTCAGCGGCTTGTGCAGCGCCTTACGCGAGTCCGCAAAGCCCTTGAGTGCTTCCTTGAGCTTCGGAGATGGCACGTCGAAAGGGTCCGGCTCCTTCTCTTTCCTGCTCTGCGGCTTCTTCGGCTTCCGGGCATCCTCAGAGGCGTCAGCCTCTGTAATTGATTCTTCAGTACTTGATGTATTAGTACTTAATGGATAAGTATTTAATTGCGTGGGTTTTTCCAAGATAGGATTTTCCAATCTTGGATTTTCCAATATTGGGTTTTCCACGATTGGGATTTCCGACAAAACGTAGCTTGCTTTCCTGAGCTTGCCCTTCTCGTCGCGCTCACGCTCCATCTTGAGGTATCCCTCGCGCTCGAGCTCTTTGAGCGCCGACCGCACCGAATCGAGCCCGTCTTTGCTGAGGGTGGCAAGCCCGGCAACAGTGTAGTCCCACCCCTCTGGCAGGGAGAGCATCAGGCTCATGACGCCTTTTGCCTTCAGCGACAAATTGCGATTGCGGAAATGGTGATTGCTCATGACCGTGTAGTCGCGTGTCTTATCAATCCGAATCACTGGCATTGTGATCACTCCTTTCATGTAGTCCGTACACGGCGGCGATGCGCCGGTCTATCGGTATCGGCACAAGATGATACTCATCGAGGAAGTCCTGCTCCGGCACCGTGTGCAACATCGTGTGATGCTCGCGGCAGAGTGGCAGAGCGCGCCGCCCGAGGTGGCCAGTCGTCCGACG